>Ga0164242_10000023_pt1 | contig 182590 bp, 319 predicted proteins | sample OricomgcompostMG_FD_108783 | JGI IMG/M metagenome (GOLD analysis project Ga0164242, IMG submission 108783) | Miracle-Growth compost microbial communities from Emeryville, California, USA - Original compost - Miracle growth compost (MG) ...
AGGGGTCGCAATCACCCTGCCCTAGATCGAACCCTAGTCAAAGCGCAGGAAATCTGTGACTTTTTGACTCTTGACATTATCAGCCATTCATATAGCGTTAATGTTACCTAGGCAGATCCCCTGTCTAGGCATTAGGGGAATGTCAAAATGAAAAGGCAGGTATTGAGCGCGATGGTCGCGCTTACGGCTTCGCTCGCCTTTGCGGGTGCGGCCCAAGCCCAGAGCATCGGTGGTTCCGGTGTTGGTATCGGCGGCACCATTGGTGGTTCCGTGGATGTCTCGGGCTCACACAACAGCACGTTCTCGATCGACAACACCAACAGCATTACCGGCTCATCGGGATCGGGCTTCGACGTCACGCTGAAGGGTGCTGACGGCGGCGCGGCAACATTCAGTGGCGCTGGTATTGCTGGCACTCTGACGGCGCTTTCGTCAGGCCCTGCCGGGAACCTCGCTGTTTCGGTCAGCGGTTCTGACGGCAGCTTCGCGGGTACGACCACTGGTAACGGCCAGGATAGCTTCAATGCCGAGGCGATGAACTTCGCACAGAGCAGCGGCAACCTGAGCCAGAGCTTCACCATGAACGTCACTGACAAGGCTTCGTTCGATGCTTCGGCATGGGGCCAGCTTGGCGGTAACGCGGGTGGCTGGACCTTCAACGGGGTCGATGGCGCCTCGAGTTAAGGCGACAATGGTAATGGCGTGGTGGTCTGGAATCGCCACGCCATTATCATAACAAACAAAGGGGAGCCTTGCTATGAAAATGGTCCTGGGCCTTTTGATGGCCTGTTTGGTCGCTTTGCCGGCTTATGCCCAGAGCACCAATTCATCAACCAACAATACCAACCAGACTACTGATTCATCGGCCGCCAATAACGTGAACGTGACAGCGGTATCTCAGGGGAACGTGGGTGAGTCTGACATCCACTATAGCGGCCACACTTGGACCACTCCAGGCGTTGCTGGCAGCTATTTTGGTGGAACTAACCCCTGCCTCATTGGCACGGGTGGAGGAGCAGCAGGCGGCCCAATTGGCTTCAGCCTGAATTTCGGCCGCAGCGATAGAGATTGTACGCGGCGTAGTGATGCCGCGGCATGGCATGCCCTGGGTCTTGATGGTGTGGCGATTGCTCGCATGTGTCAGGACAAGGATCCTAAGTATCCAGTCAACGCAGATGCCTTCTATGCTGCTACTGGCTATGTCTGCCCAGGTGCGGATCGTCAGCGCTACAAACTCGCTGATGGTTCACTAGCGCCCTTGGCTGTAATCGCTAACGTGAAGCGCGTATCCAACGAGCCGATGCCCATTAGCCCTCCGGCTAATCCTACTCTCGGGCCTCAACCTCAAGAGTCGCAACCCGTTGGTGTTCCAACGCCAACTATTCCGAGATAAAGGCCAGCGGATCATACGGCATAATTAGTTGTATGATCCTGACCCTGGCAAGCATCACTGTTATCGCGAATGTGGTGGGACCCTTCTGGAGGGTCCCATTGCGTTTCTACCAATGGAGCAGATCAAAACACGTAGAACCCGCAGAGGGTCAGGTGTGGTCTCAAGCCATTATTGTGGCTACTGATCGTAAGTGGAAGATCACACAGGTTGATGATGATTACATTGAGCTCGAGAGCCTCACGCAGGAAGATTGGGATGGTGAACCACTCGATAAGCTCATGGATCGTGAAACTTGGGCCAAAGACTTCATAGGCAAGGGTCGGGGCTTCTGCTTGGATCGCAATGACACCGTCTATGATAAGTTTTGGGGTGATGCCGCGGAATAGTGGTTGACACCCTGGTAGGCTTTGCTACTAAGAGGTGAACTCGGGATAACACGCCTTTGAAAGACCGGCGTCCTGGGGAGGCGACCTTGAAACGATATACAGGCCTGCTTTAATGGGAGCCGAGAGGGAAACTTCTCGGCTTCGCCTTTCTGGTTGACGATTCACCAGACTTTGCTAGAGCTGGGCCTATCGGAAGCAAAGGAGATCTGACATGAAAGTCATTTATGACGGTGATACGGTTGAGGTCGGCTTCAATCTGTACGGCAATATGTTTACTCTCGAATCCACTCAGCGCTTTCGCGAGGGTGAGATCGAGGCTTATTGTTGCGCAAGGCGCTTTGACGCCAAGCCCAACCAGTGCTGGCTCCTCAAAGAGTTCCTTCAGATCTTCGTCGATGCCAATATCCTCACCCCTGTGATGGACGGTGCCAACATGGTCGTCGAGGGAAGCGATGAGAGCGAAGAAGGCTTTGCTATCCTCTGCGACATCATCCACCCCGAGTTCAACGATGGCGGCTACAGCCCCTTCGGAGACTTCTGCCGTAATCGGCTGGGCCAACAGTGCCAATACGGTTCGCGATACATCACAGGGCACCTCGAGGGTTATCCTGCGCTGGGTGAGGGTCTGCGCTTCAATAACGGCAAGGGCTACAACGGTCAGTTCCGCCCACTCGACGCGGCAGACTACCACGCCATTCGCATTCACCGCGATGATATGGATGAGTTCGAGCGGCGGTATCGCGCCTACAATTCGGAGCGCATGGCATGATCCACTACCAGCGCCTCGCAGAAATCCAGGAAGAGATCCAGGAGAAGCAACTCGCGATCATGATCGGTGATCTCGATGACGAGGATATCCAGAACTATCAGAGTGATATCCAGGCCCTTGAGGATGAGCAACGCGAACTCGAGGCGGAACAGGAGGAATACCGTGAGGGCTATCATGCCGGTATGGAGTTCCACATGGGTTCGGGCGTGATGCTTGAGGAATGGCGTGGCCGCACCGATAAGTTTCAGGAAGGCTTCGACGCCGCTGGCCAGGATAGCTAATGGAAGCTCTCCCCGAAGAAGGCCCCTACGACTGCCAGGTGTGTGGTGCCTGTTGTGTTGAGGCCGGATCGGTAATCCTCGTTCCAGCTCGCGGTGATTCAGTTCCTTCCGACCTGGTAAGTCGCCACAAAACCGGTCAGCTTGAAGTAGCCAAACATATGGGTGGTCGGTGTAAGGCACTCGAGGGGGTGATTGGTGCCTGTGTTAGTTGCTCAATCTACGAGAACCGCCCAAGGGTTTGTAAGCAATTCGAGCCTGGTAGCCCAGGCTGTAAGGAAGCCAGAAGTCGAGCCTCACATAAGATCAGCCAGATGGAATGGCGACCTCGAGGTTATGGTGTGGATTGGCAGGATACTGTCTAATTCTGGTTGACGCTCCTCCTAACCGTGTTATCACCAGTTTGTAACAACGGTAAGGAGATCGAAAATGAAGGTTTATGCGCTCCCCGATGCGGTGCCGCTTCCCCAGTTCGATTACATGAACTATGATGGCAAGAAGATCGCCCAACAGGAGGCCGACCACACGGCGGCCCTGAAGGCCTGGCTGATCGCTCAGGGCTACAAGGGCAAACATACCGGCCGCATCTATCGGGAGCAGGTCGCCGACGGCTATGCCCTCTATATGGTGGCTGATGGCCCCAAGAGCTTCCTCATCCACCTGCCCTATTGCGACGGCTACCAGTCACGCAACGTCCAGTATATTCCGAAGAAGGATGTCATCGCGCGCATTGACGCCGATGAAAACTTCATGAAGCTCTTCCGTAACAAGTAATCACAAACTGGTGAGGTTCTGGTTGACAGGATCTCACCAGTCTTTATGGTCAGCTTATCGGAATAACAAGGAGACCAGATCATGGCACAGATCGAAATCATCACCGCAGCTCACTTCTACAACCCTGGCGCTCGCGGTATGCGTGGCGGGGCTGACCAGAACGATAAAGTCTGGGGCCTTGCTCGCATTCAGGGAACCCTGGTTCGTTTCTGGGGTCGACGCAATGGCGCGCTGAAGTTCAAGACCGAAATCAACGGCATCCCTCACGACTTGCTCCGCAAGAAGCTGGAGAAGGGCTATATGACGATGGGTAGCAACAGCATGGCGTCGCTGACACCGCGCCTCGCTCGCGACATGCCCAGCCAGTATTTTCGTGCTATGTCGCGCGGTCAGCTCAATACCCAGCATTAAGGGAGGAACGAGATGACCAGTCGAACCTACGATATCCTTTCAAACAATCGAGACCCCAAGACGGTTCTCGAAAATGTCGCGGAGGAGATCCAGAGGGCAGAAGCCTCGGGTGCTATTCCGAAGGATCTCCAGGAGTTCTTCAACACCACCAACAATATCGCGCGAAGCTGGGGAACCATGCGCGGCGAGGTCACGGATATCACTCCGTTCATGGATTGTGAGAAGCCGGCCTTCCGCTTGACGTTCAGCTATGAGGATTACTGCCGAGGTTGCTACATGGGCACCGAGACCTTTGACCTCATTATCCCCGATGAGCTGGTCCAGGCTTATGAGGATCGCGAACGTGGTTGGGAAAGCGAGGATTGGGAAGCCGATGGTGTTCCTGAGGATGCGTTGGATCATTTCAACGTGCTGCTGACCCAATATATCGCCAACCGTGTTGTGGCCATCCAGGCCGAATATGAAGCTGCCAACAAGGCGGCAGCAGCCAAAGCCCGTCAACAGCGTGAAGCCCAGGAAGCCAAGGAGCGGGCTCAGCTGGCAGAGCTTCAGGCCAAATACAAGGACTCCTGATTGGTTGACATGCCACCAGCACCAAGTAAAGTTGGTGACAGAGACAGATAGGCAGAAGGAGATCGAATCATGGATATCAAGAGATTCGTTGAACTCGTCCGCATGACAGCAGCCATGTTGCGTGAGGAGGCCGAAGCAGAAACTGATCTGGATATGGTCCAGCTTTATACGAGCGATGCGAAAGACTATGAAAATCTCGCCAAGTTCGCCGAGACCGAAACGGATCGCGTGAAGATTACCGATCGGTATTGGAACCTGGATACTGCGGCTCGCGAGAAGATCTACAACGTCCTGGACCGGTTCGAATCTGCAGAATTCAATGACTTCATCGGTATGAATTGAAGCCCATTGCGGGTTGATATCTCTGTAAAGGCAGAGTCAAATGTGTTACCGATGAGTTACGAAGCATCTACTTTGCTAGGGAGTTGGAGCAATGGGCCTAGTTATCAGTAAGATAAAGTGGGCAGGATCGAAGGACCTGCCCACTTGTGTCGTATCTACCCTCGACATAGAGGGCAAGGAACAGGATGAAATCGATCAGCTCGCTCTAGGAGTGCTCCTTGAGAGGGAGGGTGAGCAGCCGATTTCATTCTCCACGAGTGAGATTAGGGCCTATGACCCTGCGGACGTTCGCTGATTACGCCCTAGAGAACGCCCAGGGTGTTGCTCGTCTTCGCACTGAATACGTAACAGCCCCTGGCCTTGAGATCTACGTCAGACGCTCCATCAGATATCCCGGCGTCATCGTGCTCGCCAACATCAAAGCCATACCCGAGCGCAAGGGTCATCTTACTCGCTTCCTTGAAGAATGGTCACCCCGTATAGCTCTTGAGGTAGAGCACCCTCACAACCCACATCTACGGGCATTCTTGGACCGATTGGGATGGCGTGCTATAGAGGTATGGGGTGACGTTCACGTCTATAATCCGCTTGCTTGTGAGATCATAGATGGCCGGTAATCCTGGTTGACTCCTCACCAGAACCTGCTACAAGTGGTAGATTGGAATAGCAGGAGAACCACAATGAAACCCACCCCGATTTGGATGCTGCCGCAGGGCTTCAACATTAGCGAGATTGAGGGTCGCGAGGCCTTTCAGGACGGCCTGGATATCCAGGCCTGCCCCTATGGTGAGAGTGTCGCGGGCAATGACTGGCGGCGCGGCTGGAATTATGCCGCCAACAAAGCCAAAGCCTGAGCTTTGCTTGACGTCATAGAAGACTGGTGCCAAGGTTGGTGACATGGTAGACACCTACGCCTGCGGCATTCAGATGGAACGGTCCGAGGAGGATCTTTATGAACTCCTCGGGCTTGATGCTGAGACTACCACCCGTCTCTCCGTATTGCGACTCTTCAGGGATACGGATCTTACCGAATTACCAGCAGCAAAGCGCTATGCTGTTAAGGCATTCAGTGACCCATATTACCATCAGCTTTATCGGAGAACCCGTTCAACCCGAGCCCTTTTCGAGGCTGGCTTCTTTGATGACCATCTCCCCAAACTGGCACAGAATTACACAACCTTCAGCAGTAACTTCACCTGTACCAGCATTCAAAAGGCAGCAGCCAATCTCGAATTCCTGAAACCCAAGAATCCAGCCATCCTAGTCACAACAGGTGGCATGGCTCCTATCCATAATGGCCACATCGAGATGATGGAGAAGGCCAAGCGGATGGTAGAGGCTCGAGGTTTCACAGTAATTGGCGGATATCTCGCACCTGGTCATGACTCTTACGTTGGCCAGAAATACCAGGGCACCGCAGCCATTCCAGCCAGCCATCGAGTAGCTATGGTTGAGCTGGCGACCCAGGATAGCGATTGGCTTGATGTTGATCCTTGGGCTGCTCTCTATATGCCAGCCGAGGTCAACTTCACCGATGTAGTGGAGCGTTTGGTCTATTACCTTCACGACAACCTATCCTTGCCATCTTCATTCAGTGTCTTCTACGTTTGTGGCTCGGATAATGCTGGGTTTGTTGATGCTATTCCTCATCGAGTAGTCGTCGTTGATCGCACTGGCAGTTCGAGTAAGCAAGCCAGAGAAGGTGATCATTCACACCTCAATCCTCTAGTGAGGGATTACCTCCTAGGGATCAATGGATCAACTGGAACCCTCCCCTACTTAATTCGCAATGAGGAGGATGAGGCAATCAAGAGCTGGGCAGGCATCATGCCAGGTGGTCAGGAAGAGCTGACGAAGCGGCGTATCCAACTCCAATCCACAGTTCGGCTTGGTATTGCTCAGATGTTTAAGAGCCAAGGCCAGGAGCATAAGGTTCATCTGCTTCCCCTGAGCCAACAACGCATCAAAGCCGAGGAAGTGATCGCAGGCCGATCCACTATCTCATTGGATCCGTTCTTCCCCTCCACTTATTCGATCGACTCAACGCGCTATTTTGCTCTTGCGGGCGCCCAAACCTCGCCACTCTTCCGTGCCGAGCGAGCTGGATTCAAGAAACTGGAAGAGCAGGCTCGTGATATTCCACCTGGCTCCTATGTGATGGTTGAAGATGATAGTGTGACTGGTGGGACTATCATGTCAGCAATGGCTCTCCTCCCCCATGGGGTTCAGGTTGAAGAGGTAGTTCTACTCAGTGATTTCGCGGATTACCAGGATGATTCCTACTATGATGTCGTGGATCTAAGGGACTTCATCGTAGGCTCGCATTGTGGTGGGTTGAGCATTGACCTACCCCGAGGCACAACACGAGCGAGAGCACCCTATGTCGCCCCATTCGTATCTCTGAGAAGCCGAGCCAAGATTCCACCCGAGGTTGAACTAGAGATCAGTCGAATCATCTGGCAGGCAAATGTGCGGTTCTTCGAGGGATCAGGCATTCTGATTCAGGATTGCGATCCTGGGTTCCAAGCCCTTGCCAGTTATTTGACATTCCAACCTGATGAACTTGTTGAGACGTTCTGCCGTTTCTACGCTGATGCGTTGATGGAGATCGTCTAGCATTTTCTGGTTGACACCTGGTTAGCTGGTGCTAATTCAAGTCAGGTGTGCCTGTGTAGCTCAATGGTAGAGCAGCACCTAGAGAGGGAAGTGGCTAAGCTGGCCCTTCCAACGGTCAAAGCTAGGCCGTTCCGTAGCCGGGCTCTAGAGTTGAAGATGGGAGTTCGAATCTCTCCACGGGATGCTTATCAGAAGGCTCTTAGAGCAGAGGTAAAACGAGGCGACATGACGCGCCTATCTTGGAGACGACCGACCACACGCGGTGGAGAATCCGCTCCAAGAGGACTGATAAGGTTCACACTACTGGTTGACTATCAGGAAACCAGTGCTAGATCAGGCTTATGTCTGATATAACCTTCATCATGGACCGCATTGGTAATGTTCCTGAGATCCAGGAGATGATTAGCCAGTATAAGCGCGAGATGATTCGCCGCAATATGGATTCAGGTTGGCCCAACAGCGACATCTATCATTTCGCTGCCATTTACTTGGATGGCAAGCCACTATCCATGGTATGCTTCGCTCCAATTAAAGCCCATGAAACCGTCTATATTACTGGCGCTTACACTGAGCCAACATGGCGGCGGCTCGGCATCTATGAAACCCTAATGCGTGAATGTATCAACCAGTGGCGATTGGATGGTTGCTACAAGGTTCTCCGCAGTGGCTTCAACAAGAAGAACGAAATCTCGAAATTGGTTCAGGAGAAACGTGGAGCGAAGGTTGACGAGGAACGCGAGAATTGCTTTCGGACAACCTTCAGCCTTGAGCCTACTGGAGAAGAATGGGAATTGACCCCTGACCTCCTCAAGCCTCTTTTGGACCGTTTAGAACCACTTACTGGTTGACGTCTCACCAGAGTCTGCTAAGTCTGGTAACAAGGCAGCAATGAGGAGATGCGCAATGGGACTTCAGTTCATCGACGCCAAGGGCAACGAGCGCACCCTCACCCTCGAGGATATGAAGACGCCAGTCTTTCAGGATTCCTACAGTGACCTCTTCAAAGGTCTTCATGGCTTTCGCCCGCGCGGTGAATACCTCTGCTCGCCAGAGGTAATGCTCAACTTCTTCGACTCATATGATCAGGCGATGGCGGATTATGCTGCCGAAGAAGCAGCTGAGCTCGCTCGCTACTCTGCCGAAGACGGCATTGAGTATCGTAACTGGTCGCACTATTACGACGAAAAGGAGCGGCGGGACTACGAAGCCTGGGAACGGGCTCAGGTCGAACGCCAGGAAGCATTGGATTATCGGGCGGCCTTCAATGCCCGTGGTTCTGCTTTGCCTGCCATTGAGGCTTGGGAATATGGAAGCTTCTGATGCGAACCATTGAGACTATCCCCGATTACCTCAATCGCATGGCCCGCAAGGAGATCAGCCGTGGATATGATGGTGACTTGCCTGGTCTCCGCACAACCCAAGAGATCGCCGAGTATTTCAACCTATCGCTTAGCGCGGCTCGGCAGATCCTAGGGAATCTAGCTGACAGCAACCTGATCACCGGTTATGATCGTTGTGACGGTCTGGTGGGACGGCCCTATCTCTGGGGACCATGGGTTTCTAGTTCACCAGATCCTGATGATGGTGAACCCATGCCGGTGAATGACAATGAAGAGCTGCTAGCGATCAATGGGTGAGCCTGTTAAATTCAAACTATCGTGCCAGGAGTGGCACATCTTCCTCATTTCAGGGCTGGCCTTCCGTGATCTGAAAGGCCACATGATCGGTCACATATTACCAACTGATCTACAGACCTGGCTGATCGACCAAATGCGAGATGAGTGGTCGGTTGGTAAATCATCGACCAGTCGAACCATCCACGTCTACATCAAGAGCAAAAGCGATGCGATGCTCTTCAAGCTGACCTGGTTCAACAGGATTGAGAAGGCGATCTTCCGTGGGTAGTCATCTTCCTGGCCATAGGGCGCTACCAATTCCTGACATGTTTGTTGAGTTCGCTCATGTTTACGCAGACAGCATCTTTGCTGATGAGCACAGTGAAAGCCTGACTGTCATGAAGGAGTATCTGGATCGAGAGTCATCCCCTGATAGTTTGGTAGTGTCAGCGATCCTCATCGATGACCTTCATATTGAGCAGCATACCCTCGATGTCAATGAGTTCATCCGCTGTATTCTGAGACGAGGATTAGCCCCTGATCATGTGGTCTTTGAAGGGCGATTGGGACCAGTAGCTGACCAGATAATTGCTCGTTTACCAAGCGATCAACTTGTCTGGGGTAGCTTCAGAAAGCAGTCAAAGAAGGTGCTCAGCTGGGTAGCGCCCAACGGGGTTCGCATAGGGCTTAAGAACGTCTATGAGGGCCGAGAAGAACACACTTGCGCGCTGTTAAGTGCCGCGTGGACTCTGTGTCGAGCGGGCGTCTATGAGTTCCCCAAGGACGCTATTGTGAGACTGACCGAGGCACCAGTTACCGGGGTGAAAATCGTAAGCGTTCTCCACTCCAAATACCAAGATGTAGAAGCCAAGGTCGTTAAGCTGATTCAGGCCATTGGCGAAGAGGAATTGGTTGATCGCCTAGATCTGGTATTCTATGGTTGACTCAATCGGTCTAACAAGTAGAACGTGGTATGCTTGGACTCTCTGACATTCTGGCGAATGAACTTCAGGCGATCGCATACAGCGACGCCCGAGAACGTCTGACTCGGCTCGGTGTGACCGACTACGATATTTGGCTCATTGAGATGGCCGAGGAGATCATCTACCCAAAGACATCAAGATACCGTATCAGGGATCATGAATATGAGCCTAGAGGTGAAGTCAAATGTATGAAGAGGCTTTGTGACCTAGGTATTACGAAAAGGTGCTCAGTTAGCCATCGCTATTGGCTCACCAGGGATGGTGAATCTTTCAGAGCTAACCTCCTCATCCATCGCCCCAAGGAGAAGGATCCAGAGGTTCAAGATAGGACCAACGTGAAACTAAGCCGTGATGGCTTGGCTCTCACCCTTGGCAAGCTCTGGTATATCTGGAAGCATCGTAGAGAGTTTCAGGCCAAAAGACACCAAGCATGGTTGGAGGAATTCAGCCAGAACCAAGAAGCCATTGACCAAGCGGTTCGGGAGATTCTGCTCCTCAACAGTAAGGTCTACATCGCTCCACCGCCTAAGAAGGTATCGGGTTGGTGGACCGAAGAAATGCAGAGACAGCAAAACGACCTCTACTGGATGACACCCGGAGCGTTCTGGCTCAACCCTCATGGTGCCTTGGCTGAACCCACTCCAGCACCTGATTGGTGGAAGGCGCCAGCCTATACACCTAAGGTTCAGATCCCCAATCTAGTCGACGATGTTGTTGAGAATAGCCTCAAGGCTCCTCTGGCCATCGAAACTGCTGAATGCGAAGTCAAAAAGGTCAAACACGAGCCTGAATGGCTTTGTGGTGAAGCCAATTGGGACAAACTAGGTGGACGGATCTGGGGGTTTGATACCCAGGAAGAGGTCAACCGTTTCATTGGTGAACGTAAGAAGGCCGGTAAAGGTTGGACTGTTTCACAACGGGGTGGCTTCACGTATGTTGAGATGTTGCCAAAGTTCTTCGGTGAATGGGGAGCCAATATCAAATGGGAATACGTGACTCCTTCCAAGACTCCTATTACCCTCCAATCTCTAGAAGGACCTGATGATTGGACCGATAACTGGACTGAAGATGGCCAGTATGACATCAAGACTTATGATGAAAGTCTAGACACCTATAAGCCACGATTCTCGAGCGCCAAAGACCTAATTGATCACCGGAAGATGACCCACCATGCGACCCTCCAGATGATTAAGAATCGGAATGACCGTTACAAGGCTCAGTACCTTATTCTAAAACATCGCCAAGACCGTTCCAAGAACCGGTAATCCTGGTTGACTGTTACCCAATTTCAACTAGAATCAACCTAGAGTTCAAGGAGATTCAAATGAGCGTCAATGTCAAACTCTGGTGGGATAACCGCCATAAGCTGAATACCAAGATGCTCACCAGCCTACTGGCTGAACTTCGCAATATGCGAATCAAGGCAGAAGCCGAGATGCTCCTGGATAAGCCGGCCTTCGGTATCGAGCAAGAGGAGAGGGATCGTCGCAATGCGGCCTTCTTCACTGACTTGGATCAGAAGATCAGCGAGTGTGAATCGCTCCTAGCGCAGAAATAGGTGTTGACGCTCACCTAGACCACAATATACGGAAGCCATGAACAACAACCAGGAGATAGCCAGAGTGTCAATCGATGAGATCGCCCGTCGCAATTATGCGCTAACCACGGAGACTTTTGACTGTGAGCACATGCTCCAGATCAAATGTGGTGGTGAAGTTCTGGTTACGGTTTGTGAACCTGTCGATTCAGACTTCTTCGCTGTCTTCAACGGGAACGGCCTCAATGGGGATGATGAAGATCTACCTATCGACCAGGCTGTTAAACTCTTTTCGCGCGGTAACGAAAAAGAGGCATGGCGACAGGCAGCTCGTTTCGGTTATCTTCACGCCCTGGGCAAGATGATGACGCATGATACTCGTGAAGACCGCGAAGTTTACGGAATGGTGGCCTGAATTACCAATTAGGCGAAAAACTGGTTGACGTCTCTGAACCAGAGTATAAGTTGGAGACATCGGGCAATGGTGCCCATGATAAGGAGATCGGAATGTATAAGAATGTGAACCTCAATGCGGCGACGACTGCCGCGGTGATCGGCGAGAATACCAAGGCGCGCGTCCGGGTCAATGGCGGCGTCCTCCAGTTTCGGTTCTCGAACCGCACCTCGCTCGTGAACCTGCCCAAGGACGAGATCGTGCGCGACCTTTACGTCAAGGGCTCGGGTCGTCGGATCGGCCTGCCGAGCGCCTTTGCCGGCCATCCGGATCTCGAGGTCGGCTCCAAGGTGGTCCTGGTTCCGGCCAAGTATGGCTGGTATTCCGTTCAGCCGCTGACCAACGATAACGCGGCGGTCGCCGGCTCGGTTTCGGCGTAACAAACCCAACAACGGCAAGGGCGGAGCTCAGTCTCCGCCCTTTCTGTGTCAGAAAGATTGACTATTCTGGAACCTCGGTGTAGTGATAAATCCATATAGTTGCCGCACGGTGTGGCGATTATCGGAGCGCATTATGAATGCCTTTGTTGGCTTGGTAGCCCTGTTTGTCGCCCTTTGTATCCTATGTCTGGTAGTGGTCGCGACGGTGGTCTTTATCCTTGGCACAATCATCCTCCTAGCCAAGCTGATCATCTGGTTGGCCTATTTGGGTGGCATCTTCATCTTGCTCGGATTAGCAGGATTATTGCTCGCCTGGATATGGGAAAAGGCCAAAAGCTTCTCTGGCTACTGATCAGCATTACAGTTCTCCTATGGGCTCCTAGGGTATCCGCCCAGGAGCTCAAAATGATCTGCCCTGATCGCGGAGCCATCCAACCCTGTACGGTTGATGCTGGCCATGGTCAGGTGGAGGTCAGTCTGGCTGATTGGTCAGATGGTTCGGATCCTACCTTGCTCCTCGGGGATATGGTTATCCGTTACGGCTTGGATGATTCCACTGAAGTTCAACTCGGTATCTCACCTTGGGTTCACAAGACCTGGGGTATAGGTCATTCCGATCTCAAACTCACTCTAAGGCATCGCATCCTTAGTGGGCCGATCAGTCTTGCTATTCAACCCATGATCACCCTACCTGTGGGTTCTAAGAAGCTTACCCAGGACCAAGTAGGAGCAGGGTTAGCGCTAGGTGCTACTTGGGATTTGAATCAGCAAACGCAGCTCTACGTAAGCCCTTACTCCATTATCACGCCCAACCCCCTCGAGGGTGTCTTTATTGGTGTGAATCAGACCATCAAAGGTCCTCTAGGAGCCAGCGCTGAACTTATGGTTCAACATCAACATCAAACCCAATCTAGTCTTGATTTTGGTCTGACCTACACCGCTAGGAAGGATCTTGAGTTTGACCTCTCGACCAATCTGGGTATGACATCAGCTACTCCAGCCTTGGAGATTATGGTTGGTGTGAGCCGCAGGTTTTGAAACTGGTTGACAGTTCACCAGAGTTTGCTAGGTCTGGAACATCGGAAGCAAAGGAGACATTAGATGACCAAGCAGACCCGCCCCGAAAACCTGACGCTCATTGCGGATATCAAGGGTAACAAGCTCTACCGTGTCGGTGAGACCGGTAGCTTCGATGGTGACTTCTACTACGAAGCTGATGGTGAGGAGGGCTTCATCGATACTGGCTACCTCATCGAGGGTGGTGAGTTCGGTGATGAGGCCAAGCTGATCCAGGACTTCACCAAAGACTTCTCCTAAACCTGGTTGACAGAACTGGTGGTCATGTTATCACTGGTTTATCGGAACAACAAGGAGAAACACAATGGCTCAGCAGACTTTCCCCAAGACCACCAAGCGTGAAGATCTCCCCACTCCGGCCGCTGGTCATGAGTGGGTGCGTAACCTGATGTCGCAGGATTGGGTTCAGCAGGCCAAGGATACTCCGCATTGCTGTCGAGTAGATTCTGAACGCTATTGGGCGATGTGATGAGAGGAAGGTTCTCATCCTGGATGGGGCTGGCGCTTTCGCTGGCCCTTTTCAGTCTGATGGCTCTGGTGTTATATTCTGGTTGACACCTCACCAGAATTTGCTAGGTAGGGTGAATCGGAAACCACAATAAGGAGATCGAACATGCTGACTTTGATAAATCTCAAATCGCACCTTCAGTCGGTCGTGGATCGGCAGGAGAAGGAGATGGCCAAGTTCCAGGAGAAACTGGCCGAGAATCCCGTTCACGCCTTTTATTGGGCTGATACGATTATGAGCCTGACGGCGCAGGCCCAGGTGGCGCAGCATTACCTGAACTCCATCCAAGCCTGGCAGGATATGGCTTCAGAGGACCAGCTCACGAAGGACCAGCCGCAGACGGAAGATGCCGCCATCGAGTTCATCAAGGAGAGCGTTCTTCGGATGGCAATCCAGAAGGGTGCTCAGGTTCAGCGTTCGACCAGTCCGACTGCCAACATGATGGAAGACGAGGAGCGGGCCTTCTATGCCGACCTCGCTCGAGATTGGAACATGATCTTCTAAGCGGTTGACACCTCACCAGTTTCATGTAGAACTGGTGAGGTAGGCAACGAAGGAGATCGAAGATGCGCCGTCGCAAAAGTGTCATACATTCGCTGTTGAAGCTGGCAGTCGATCCCCGCGCAACTACCGAACAACTCAACGCCGGTATCGATCTCGTCACCAAGATGATCGAAGCCGAAAACGAGTATAATCGTCTTAACCCTCCTCCACCCCCTCCTAGCCCTGAGGAGCGTATGATCGCGTTGCGCAAAGCCGCAAACGCTAACCTCGCTCGCCGCTACAAGAAGTAAGGAGAACCCATATGGGCAAGAGCAAGATCTGGAATATGGGTATTCGCAAGTTCCATAAGCTCTTCGGCAAGAAGCCGACGGTGAAGATGTCGGTATTCGGCAAACCTGACCTCGGCGAGAGCAAAGGGGTCAAGATCCAGGAGCTCGCCAAGGAGATGAACGTCAAGGTCATCGACATCAAGTTGGTGGAAGCTGACCCCAAGAACTTCGTCGGTATTCCGATTCTACCGGTTCATCCGGCTGATCGCGAGATCAACGTCGGTGACACCGTGCTCATGGAATATGCTGTGGGCGTGGCCGAGACGGTGATCGTCGATCACATCGAAGATGGTGTGGTTTACGGCACGGGTGACGATGGCGAACCCTTCTCGGCTCCCCTCGATAACTGCGATAAGGTGCCTTTTTGAACCAAGGCACTGACATTCCTGGTCCAGTGGATTGGCACAACGCCAGCCACTGGATTGCCTATGATCATGAGGCCAAAACCGTTGAAACATGGTGTAAAAGCGGTCCTGACTACCGCTACATCATGCGAACTCGTATTCGCCCTATGACGCCTATGGAGGTCCTCTTGAGTGATATGCGTCATGCGAGTAAGGAAGAGATCCAAAGGGCGCTCGCCGAAAAGGGCCTGCTCTAAAACTGGTTGACGGTCTCACCAGTTCTGTTAGACCAGACTGGTAACAAGGGAGGTCGGTATGCTGGTATATCGGTTGGAATATGAGAACGGCGATGGGATCTACAAGGGTTCTCTTGGCTTTCTGACCAACCGTGCTGCTCTTAGCAAGAAGACCAGCGATAATCAGATCCACCCCTCCCCTGAGAACGATGAAGGCCTGGCCGCTTGGTGGGAAGGTCCTGGCAAGGGTTGGACCCGTAAGAAGCAGGATTGGCACTATAAGGGCCGTCGCCAATACGTTTGTGGCTTCCAGGATGAAGAGCAGATGCTTCAGTGGTTTCCCTGTGAGGGCTTCCAGTTGATGCTCGAGGCGCTCGCCAGGGATAAGGTCATGGATTGGCCAGATCGTGGCCTTCAGGTTTCAGTCTACAAGGTTCCTGGCCCTAAGGTTCGCAAGGGCAAGTTCCAAGCAATGTTTCGCAAGGAAGATGCTGAGCTTGTCGATCGTAGGCCCCTCCAGATTTATGCGTAACGACCGCCAAGATTGAGTCTTGACTCATCCCTAGCAAGTCGTAAAACAGTGAAGTCAGTTTAGGCGCCATTCTACTCCTTTCAGAGACCATTGTGTCAGGGACTCGAATGCTCTAGCTGCCAAAGGAAGAGGCCGTCGTAGGTATTCACCCTCTTCCGGGAGGTCAACGTGGTCGGAATGGCGCCGAGACGGGTGGCGGCCGCGAAGCAGAGAAAGACATTGAAGGGGTGGAGGGAAACTTCCACCCCTTCGTTCTGGTTGACACTAGCCAGAACCGTGCTACTTCTGGATTATCGGAATCAGAGGAGATAGGCATGGAGACCTTCAAGATCGAAGACATCAAGTCACTACCAAAGTTTGCGCAGACGCAGACGGATCTCTCGGAACAGCTTCGATTGCTCCGCGGTGTGGCCAATCGGCTTGGTCTCTATGATGCTGCCGACCATATCCGTAATTCACTGGAACGCAAGTGATGGTGATCTTCGACGATTTTGGCGACATTCCGTCAGCACCCCAGGACGTTCAGGACGGCATCCGTAAGATCGTCGAGGAGAGACACGCCCACCTTTACGAAGGTATGGTTCTCTTCCAGTCGGACGGCTATAAGCCTCATCCTTGGGGTCATCCAGGTATCGGTAAATCCTACACCTTCGATGTGAAGGATGACCCCAAGCCCATATATCGCACTATTCAGGGTCTGGAACTCATCGACCCTGATAAGGGTCTACCCGAATGGCAGAAACGGCGCAATGCCAGTCAGCGGGCGAAAGTCAAATTGCTCGCCAGGTTCAAGAAGGAGAAGTGAAGATGGCATGGTTGATTCTTTTTGCGATCGCGACGATTGCCTGGATGGCGTTCAAGCGCCACGCTGAATTCAAGAACTTTTCGCGCTATCGCTTCGATGGGGCGGCCAGTGAGATCCTGGCACGTAAGCGGCTTTTGAGCAGCATCGGATCGCTGCTCATGGATGGCGTGATGGTTGGTGGTGCGGCCACGATTCTCGGTATGGTCATCTACCTGGTCGGCCTGCTGGTTTTCTTGGGTTAAGGAAGCCAGTATGACAATGATCGACCGTGAGAGCGCCGAAAAGCTACTCAGGGAGCTCAAGAATTCTGGCTCCATTGGGCCACAAATCCTTCAACTCGCTTTGGAGAATACTCTTGAACGTCTGCTCAGTCAGGGGAATCTGCCCGAGAATGCCAAAGCGCTACCAAAGACCGCCAAATTGCTCAATCGCTATGAACGATTCTTCGGTATTGTGATCCAGGTTGCTCCTCCTTTGCCCGAACCCTATACAGCCAAGGACGTGGCGCGCTTCGCTCGTTTCAGCGAAGCCAACCGAATCAAACAAGCCGAGACAGCCAAAGTTGGTGATGTCTGTATAGATTCCGAGGAGGAGCTCGCCGAAATGGTCGGATTCTATCGCAGTATTGCGAGCGATTACGCGGCCATTGCTGACCTGGCAGAAATGGACAACCTCCCGGCTGCTCTGAAAGCCTATAGTGGCATGGATACCGCTGACCGTGATAATTTCGGTTGGGGTGCCGAAGGGTTTGATGAACGGCGATGGGCGGTCACCCGGCAAATTAGCTGATTCTGGTTGACGCAATCTAAAGCCATGTTATCACCAGAAATGGATAACAAGGAGATCGGAATCATGGCGAAGCAGCTTCCCCTGGGTATCGAAAAGTCGGATATGGTTCGGCCGGCCTGGGATGCCGAAGATGGTCTGGATCACTCGGTCGGCAACTATGGTGAGCTGACCTTCCACAAGACCACCCGTTTCGGTTGGTGTATTACCACGCTCTTTATCTCGCGTGGCAAGCGTGGTCAGCCCGACCGCAGCTACGGTATTGCTCTCGATACTGACCAGGTCGTCTCCATCGGTAATGGCCCTCACGTCACGGAATCATTCACGCTTTATCTGCGCAAGAGCCGCCGTGCCGACCTCCAGAAGTTCATCGACGCCTATGAGTCGGGTATGGAACGCGCCAACGCCATCCGGGACCGTCGGAGCAGCCGTATTGCCCAGGGTCAGGAGATGCGCGCACAGGGGCGCCGTAGCTGGAATTGGGACGTATAATTCAACTGACCAACAAGAGAAGGAACCCAAATGAGCAAGATTTTCACTGTTGTCGCAGCCCTCCAGGGCCTCATCCTCGTCGGCATTCTGGCCATTATCCAGTCGGTCGTTCAGGCATTCCAGCCTGCCTTCCATATGCCCTTCAGCATTTGGTGGGGCCTCTTGCTTAGCATTCCTGGTCTCCTGATGGCGTTCTTCGTCAGTAAGAACTTCAACTGAATCTGGTTGACGCCTCCGGTTCTGGTGTTATCACTGGTATATCGGAAGTCACAAAGGAGGTTGATATGACCCAGAAGATCGAGATTCGCAGCAAGGACCGCAAGCGTTTCGGCCAGGTCTATCCGGGCCAACCTTCCGGTATGTTTGCGGAGATCACCAAGGATTCCATCCACCTCACGGGAGCCTATTGTGGTAAGCCCGTCGACATCACGTTCAAGGTTGGCGATACTGTGGAAGAGGATAGCTATAACCTCCGCTACCTGGGCAAGATCCTGAAGATCACCGAGAAATGCGTTACTGTTGAGAAGGAGTATGGTGGTGGCATCCGCAGGATGGACCTCTACAGCTTCGCGTGGCGTAATCGGAATTTCAATCTCGAGCAAGCTCAGAACGAGAATGCTGAAACGTCGATGTGGATTTGAGGAAGCTAGAATGAGGCTTCATGAGATCGCAGCTTTGACACGTAGCTTTCGGCAGTTCGAGAAAGCTGCCGCCAAGGCAGCATGGTCTAAGCTCAAGACACCCTCAGAGCGCTATGGCTGGAACAAAGCACTATACCACGTCGATATGGATGACGAGGGTGATGACGCCCTCGTCATTGTTTTTCAGGGCTCAGGTGTGCGTGAATACGAGACCTTGGAAATCAAGCTCACCCAGGATGAAGCGGAGGCCCTATGACAGTCGGCGCAGTTATTGGATTCCTCATTTGGGCAGCATTCGTTTTCAGCGCTATCATCACCCAGAAGGATGACGAGACACTCAACTATGGGCGGTGTCTGGTTCTGCTCATTCTGATCTCCGGATCGGGGGCCGCCATCGGTTATCTAGTGAGTCTCATCTGATGGATGATTTCGAACCCTATCCTTGCCCCACTCATCCTGACGAGATGGTGACTGGTGAGTGTCTCGATCCTTACGCCCAGGATGTTTTCGGGGAAGAGGTCTTGATGCCCAATTGCGCCAAATGCGTTCAGGAACATGCGGAGGATATCTGATGGAAGACAACACGGATTGGCAGGCAAAACTCGACCAGCTCGCTATCATCGCCTGTGAAGTCTCGGGTATTGATGCCTTCTATATCAAGGATGGTCGTGCTATGTATCGACACGATGAGGCCCAGGAGCGAGCTCGTATTGCCCTTGCTACTCTGCGAGGCCAAGGTCGGGAGGAGATGATCTAATGGGCTTTCATTCGCTAATCAGCGTTTCGCACGACCAGTTCCATGAGCTCCAGAAGGAACCCGAGGGGTTCATGGAATGGCTGGGCTGGTATATCAATTCGGGTGGATCTCACGAAGCACAGATGCTCGAGAAGAATACCCATGGTGCGGTTCGAGTGATCGCGATGCGCCATTCCGCTGATAATTTCATCATCTCCAGGGACAAGGTTGGTTTCCCCGCCCAGCTACCCTATGAGGAAGAGCTTGATGAGCAGAATAAGGCCTGGGACGCTGCGGTCACAAAGGCCAAAGCCTGGCTTGGGCGAACTTTGAAGCTTCGCACGATGGCCCAACTCCGTGAACTGGTGATCCAACTGATCACCAAGCATCCGGTTGTTGATGCCCAGATCCTCGCGGCCGATGGCGCGTTCTTTGCTCGCCGCAAGCTAGAGGATCCAAACTGGCGACCCAGCCGGACCGATTACGAGGCACTCAAGAATCGCCTTGCGAAGATCGAAGACGTTCTCGGAGAGACGGTCTGATGTTTAAGGTTTACACGGTCACCTTCGAGGGTAAGTCTCCGAGTTGCCTTTTACCATGGTCATTCTACGGCAGCGTCTCGAGTCACCAGAGCAATCATCGAGCGCTCAAGCGGTATCTCGAGAACGGCGGGAAGATCTTCATCAAGATCGAGAAGGGTGCTCGTGCGGGAACGATCGGCCAGTTGGTTATAACCCCTGAGGATCTCGATACCTATGAGCAAATCAAAACGGGTTATGGCGAAACCCTTCGGACCAATAAGCAAGAATGGCTGATCAAGTTCGATGATCGTGACACAATGATCAAGGTCGGCATGAAGGGGAATGGCCGGGATTTCAATTGGCCAGGCGTGCTGATCACCGATTATGATGGGCCAACGGTTTATGCCTTCAATAAGGCAGAACCCAAGGCGAAGCCGCCTGGCAAGGTGCTCTATGACCACTTTGGAGTTCAGCTTGAGCCGGGTCAGCTGGTGCTCTATCCGGAGGGCCGACAGGGAACCGTCCATAACCGTTTCGGCTATATTGAGTCAATCAGCCCAGCAGGGACGATAAAGGTCGAAAGCATTAAGACCCGCAAGGGTCATGCTAAGGCGGTAAGCTCTTTGAGCCCAACGGTGAATGCCAGTGATATTGTGGTTCTTGATAGCAATGACATCAAGGATAAGGTAATTCTGGCAAAGCTCACCCACGCTTGATGGAGATCAGAATGGTCAATGATACCAAAGAGAAGCCAGTTATCAGCAAGGTCCGTCTTCTATCAGAGGCGGATCAGAACGTTCCACACAACTTCTGGGAAACTAGCCCAACCCGCAAGGCTCAGGCTTTCGTCATCGAACTCATCAAGGACGATCCCTTGATGAAGGATTCTTTGTGGGCCTTCATCGGTGAGAAGGACGATGGTCTGTGGATCTGGTTCTTCGATAATCCTGAAGCCGCTGAAAGACTTACTACGCTTCTTTGAAACTGGTAATTAAATGGAAGGTATCGCCACTTAGGCGTTGACACCATTCTAGTTACTGCTAAACCAGAACTACAACATGAGAAAAGGAACAAATATGCGCGTTATGACCACCCAGGAAGTTGCTCAGGTCCAGGCCAATCTGGAGAATACCCGTTTCTCCCATTCTTCCAAATGGGGATACAATGCGGAGGTAGCGGTTACTCAGGATCGAGAGGAGATGAAGCTTCCGATCGGCTCCATTCTGGAGATCTATCCGGAAGACGAGGATGATGATTCAGTCATCCTGGGCGTGGATTCCACCTTCCTCGTCGATACCAACAATATGACTGTGCTGGCGGTCAACACGCCGAGCGGTGGTTGGATCAACGAGGGCTAAGGTTTTTACCTTCTTCAGGCTGGGGTGGAGGGAAACTTCCACCCCATCACTATGTCAAAGATCTGGTTGACGTAACTGGTGATCATGCTATCACCAGTTATCGGAAATGAACAAGGAGACCAGGTTATGATAATCGCGCTCTACGCTTCCAAAAGGGAGCTCAAGGATTCGGTTGGCCAGTCGCTCAACTATCGGGAGACCAGCCTGTTCGGTAACGAATACAAGGCCGATGGTACGTTCTGCGTCTCCAACCGCCCCAGCATCACCGGCATTAAGGGCCGTGAGTTCTTCGCCGAGGTGACGATGGTCGCGGGCAAGATCGCGAAGGTTTCGTGATGGAGGGAAACCGTAATCACGCCGGCGTCAAAAGTGAAGATTGGCGCCGGCTTCCGCCCGATGCGATGCGGATCGCCGAACTCCTCAACCCACACGGCACCAAATCAATTGATGTTGAGTTCAAGATCGGCGGAGTGAGCCTGCTCATCGAGATCAACGGGCGGCCACATCGTATTACGGTGGAGAAGCTCTGATGGCAAATCCGAAGAAGATCCGCCGCCAACAACGAGCTCTAGAGCGGCTTGAAGCAAAGCTCGAGATCGATGGTCTGGGCTTTGCGAAATCCAGCCACATTAGCAGCAATAGCGAGAAGGATGCGATGGATCACCATCGGCTCCGTGTGAAGCTGGATCTCTTCCCCAAATATGATGGGCCCGTTCGTCCCCATCCGGCCAATGGTTATCGCTGGTAACTCTGGTTGACAGTAACCAGAATCCTGCTAAGACTGGTGAATAGGCAGCAAGGAGGATAGTATGGCCAACAAGCGTAGTGGAAGCAAGCGCCGTAAGCGGCAGCTGGATCGTCGCAAGGTTCGCCATGCTCTCAACCAGAACCCCTGCTTCTTCAAGGGAGTTGGTAACTGGATCCAGCGTATCCGTTACGGTGATGGCCTGAATGCCAGTGATATGCGGGGAGATCGATAATGAACCGCACGATGACCTACGACGAGGTAAAACTCGCAATGCGCGTCATCGGCCTACGTGGCACTTCGATGAAAGCCAAGAAGAACCAGTGGGAATGTCGGTTCAATAAGGATCGGGCGGTAATGAACAGCCTGATCGAGAAGGGCCATCTTACTACCGCACCTGAAATCAAGGGCGGCTGGTGGATGAAGCTCACACCTCAAGGCATTCAGCAGCTCAAACTCCAGATCGGTGAATTTCACTTCTGACCCTTGACGCCCATGCGCGTATCAGTTACGCGCATGATGCTACGGGGAGGGTGAGAATGGTTGAGGCGACGCTCGTTGAGTTCAATCCAGCGGAATGTCGCCAACCAAGAGACCAACCCAGAATTGAACGCCGGATGGGTAAGAACTGGTCGGTAATGATCGGCCATGGTTGTCATAGCCCTGATGAAATGAAGCTTTGGGTCAAAGAATGGAACCTCAAAGCTGGCATGAACCTCTACCGAATTAATGGTCTGCCACCAAAACCCAAGCCTGAGCCTAAACCCCATCCACCCGCGTTGAACCCCGTAGAGCGCATCATAGCGGAGCGAACGCTAGGGTTGGATCACAGCAATGCGGTATGCCAGAATACCTTCATACCGGCTGATGAGATCGAATTGAAGGTCGTCAGGGCTATGGTTGAAAAGGATTGGATGGCCGAAGATGGTGATAGATTCTTCCTCCGAGCCGTCGCTATTGGATTGCTCAATGAGGTTCATCCATTGATCCTCGGCATCCTAAGTTAAACTGGTTGACGCCTCACCAGAATCTGCTACCAAGAATGGGTAAGCAGATAGGAGGACGTGATGGCCCGCACAAAGACACCCCGAACGCTTGAGAAGGTCGAAGCGGAGATCGCTTCGAACCTCGAGACAATCGAGAAGGAGCGGGCCGCCTACGACGCGCTGGGAAAGCGCATCATTCGCATTTCTGATAAGCTCAAGAAGCTCGAGGCAGAGCGCGTTTCGTTCATGCCCCTCGATCTCGAGAGCGCCCTGGTCGCCTATAAGGAGACCGGTGAGAATACGCAGGGCTATAACTGGCTCCAGGAGCGTTCCTTGAAGGGTGACTGGAAGGATACCGGTCTGCGCTATAATGGCAGCTACTGGATAACGACCAACCAGTATGTCATGACCGTTTGGTCGAATAACGCCTGGGATGATGCCAAGTTGGCTGAGCAGGCCAAGGTGATCATGGACGTGCTGCCCGTGATCAAGGCAGGAATCGTGGAACGTGAAACCCTTATCCAGGTCGGTAAGGGCGAGAAGATCGATCTGCGGACCATGAAGGTCTTCAACATCTTCGACCGCGGCCTTTGCCAGAGTGCCAATTGGAACCTCGCCGCTCTTGAGGATGGTCGGTGGATCATTTACGACTCATACTCCTGTAAGTATTCCTGGGGTCAGGCTCGCAAGGTCGGCACCCTGATGGATTGCTTGAAGGAGATGCGGACTTACCTCTACTATGAGGGACCCAGGGATGACGACGATGACGGGGATAATTACTGATGGGATTTCGGACGCCCGATAAGAACCTCACCATCCATAGTGTAGATGAGGGCTATCTCTTCTACTCAATAGCCGGTGACATTGACACCACGGTTCGAGATACCCTTATCCAACGCAAGGTGGTTATCGACCAAATGGAGAAGCTGGTTCAGCTTTACAAGGCAGACCAGCCCATCTATGCGCGTATCAATAGCGGCGCGCGAGCAGGCAGTATCGCGAGAATTGCTCGATCCTCGATCAGTCTGGTCAAGGTTCCAAGTGGTGATCCATCGGGTTATCGCCAGATAATCAAAGAAGGAACCCTACAAACCGATCCTCGGATTCGTATCAAAGTTATGAAGGATGGTCATTCCATTGATAACATCTTCTTTGGATCCGACCACACCTATCTTTGGATTGGCCTCAACGAATATCTGAAGTTTGCCAGAGGTCAGGACCATCACTATTCGGGTGGTATTCTGATTTACGAGTTCGATGGTCGTAAACCGGTAAAGACCAGCTTTACCGACCAGAGTGGTCTCGAATTGCTACCGGATTACCAGGGCCCGACAGTCTTTGAGTTTGCCCGTAAAGACCCTGTTAGTGCTGCCGAGAAGGCACGGCTGGCCAAGGAGAATGCGCTGGCTTTCACCCCCATTGATCGGTTCGGTCATGAACTTCAGGTTGGTGACATGTTCATTTATGGTAAAGCCAATGACCTCATATTCGGCAAATTGATCAAGGTATCTGAAAAGGGGATCATCACCTGCCGAGACTTCATGAGCAATAAGGAGACGAGGCTCATGGCGGAAGATACCGTGAGGTGCCTCAAGCATGGTCTTCGGATCAGCGCTCTTATGCGTTTCGATAAGGATGAGGTGTTGAGCCAGAAGTTGATGGTGGAGAAGCTCAAGAGGTAAGCCTGGTTGACATCTGTCTGAACTACTGTAGGTCTTTGGTAATCCAACCTCCAAAGGAGACAAAGGCCATGAACCGCACAATTCACTGTAACATGAAGGCCTCGAAAATGCTTGGAGAGGATGCCATCTACCAAGCCGAACCACTCGCCGACGGCCGAATTCGCCTCCAACATATCAGTGATCCGACTTTGATCAAAACTGGTCTTACCCTGATCGTCACTCGTACCAAGACCAATAGCGTGGCGGCGATGCGCTATTTCACGCTTCTTGAGGATGAGATGCCCAGTATTGCTCCGTATGGAGGTGTGGATTTCGCTAAGGATTCCATCGGTATCATCCTCACCCCGACGAGCAATGAAGCTTGGGAAGATCGTTGTGGTTTCCGTAACGCCCACGCGATCGTTACAATGGGCTGAAACCTGGTTGACTCTCGCCGCCAATGTGTTATCAACGGTAATCGGAAACACACGGAGGCCCGCATGGATATCATCGACATCATTGCTCGTGAAACGGCCAAACATCTCGAGGTAGCTCAGAAAGCCGGGCGGCTGGGTGATTTCGTAAAGGCGGCAGAAAGCCAAGCATCGGCCCAGACCCTGATCAACCTCCAGAAGGTGATCAAAGAAGAGAACCAACTGTCGGCACTTGCGCCCATGGATAAGGCGCTGACCGAGGCAGGTTTCGAGATTGGCGAGCTTAAGAGCAATGCCAAGAAGCCCAAAGTTTCCATGCCCCGACGCAACTTCTCGTCAGGTAAGCAATGGTCACTGGATGAGAGCTTGAAGCCCAGCGATATCGATCGTATCCTTGGCGGCAAGCAATACCGGGTCAGTGACGATGGCGACAAGGTCAAGTATAGCTGGCGCTTCCTCGTCAACGGTAAGGAGTGCGCGATCTGGGACTATCACAGAGTTCGCTGGAGCGGCTACGGCCCCAAGGAATGCTTCGAAGCCCTGGGAATCAAGATCTACGGCAACTGATCATGCGCTTTATCGGAGACACCCACGCCAAGTTTGACCGATATCTGGAGATCATCCAGGATTGCCCTGCGAGCATCCAGGTTGGTGATTTTGGTGTGGGGTTCCGTGAGGTGCCCACGGTTGGCCCCACTCATCGTTTCATTCGTGGCAATCACGATAATCCCCACAAGGTTAGCCAGCACAACTGGATTCCTGATGGCACGGTCGAGGGTGACACGTTCTTCCTTGGTGGTGGTGAATCTATTGATCGCCATAATCGGATAGAGGGGCGTGATTGGTGGCCCGAGGAAGAGCTAACCCTGGGCCAGCTCTATCAGTACATGGACGTCTATGAAGCAGCAAAGCCCAGAGTGGTTGTAAGTCATGAATGCCCAAGCGATGTGACTGCTAGGTTGTTTGCCCATAATGTAGGCAGGATCAATAACCCGAGCCGCACCAGTCAGGCCTTGGGATCGCTGCTCTACATCCATAAGCCCGAGATCTGGATCTTCGGCCATTGGCATCTTAGGGTCGATGAAGTCTTGGATGGAACCCGTTTCATCTGCCTCGAGGAGTTAGGAGTCATCGATCTCTAAACCTGGTTGACACTAACCAGACCTGTGTTATCACCAGTTATCGGAATAGCAGGAGATCGAAGATGGAATTCAACAAGGACGAGCTCGAGGTTATCCAGGAAGCTCTGGGCCGCTTCATCGATCGCATGGATGGTATCTTCGGCTACGATGCGGCCATTGCCCAGGCGCGTGAACTGGTTGACCGCATTGAGGAGAATCGTTGATGGCTGGTAAGATCCGCACCGCCTGGTATATTGAGATTATCCAGAAGCTCAGCCGTCGCAAGCATCCCCGCGCAGCGATGGATCTGGGCGATCGTCGCACTGATGCGAGTTACAAGGCCAAGAATGCCAGCAAGCGTCGCGCTCAGGGTAAGAAGATCGACCTCGACGACTGACGTAATCGCCGATCAATGCTGGCCCGGTGCGTCATCCGTGTGATCACTACCCACATCAATGTTGACTCCACCGGGACCACCGGCCTTGACATAGATTTTCAACACAACGACAGCTAGGCTGACGATAATAACTGCCAAGGTGGCAGTCAGACCAATCACGATATGATCCTTCAGATCTAGCAATTTGATCAACACGTTGAAACAAGCCGTGGGATCAGCCTTATCACCTAGTTTGGCAACCATACACCAATTCGATGGCGTGAGGCCCCAAAACTGCCAGACGATCAATCCGACTATGAAGGCACATAGGAAGAGAAAGACGAAGATGGTCCAAAGGACGTGCTTCTGAGTCTTGGGCTGGGTAGGAATTGTGACATCCATGGGGTCGATCTCCAGTTTCAGCTATTTACCAGAATTCTGGTTGACGGGTCACCAGTTTCTGCTAACTCTGGTGAATCGGAAGCACATAAGGAGATCGAAAATGGACCGTCGGGAAATCATCAAGAACATCCTCACCGCCGTGGTTAGCGGCGCAGCTCTCACGGCTGGGACGGTAACGGCGGCGAAAGCGCTGGGATGGGACAAGTATTCTCAGATGGTTCGCAAGCAGAAGGATCTGCTTACCCTCCACTACATGATGAAAGATAAGGAAGCTGGCTCCACCTATTCGCAAGGTTATCGCGAGATGGTGACCCCCAAGGTCGACGATGTGCTGGGCTTCGCAATGGAGAACTTCCAGGGCGATGTTACGAGCCCCGAAGCCTACGCGGCAACCCGCCAGATCTTCAAAGGGCGTGAATTCTGCGATACGCTGGATGTCGAGAAGCTCAAGGAGATCATGGAAGTAGTCGTTCCGATCGCGGTTGCTCGTAACCTACTTGCTTACCACCGGGTCACCTTCGACCCCAAAAACATGGCGAGCTGGAACGAATTCTCGGACAAATACAGTGACCTGATTCTCCAATCCTAAGACTGGTTGACGATAAGTAGGCTGATGCTATTACCAGTTTACGAAGTAGGGAGAACGACATGTTGACCAAGGGCGAAATCGCAAAATTATTCAAAGCTGACCCCAGCAGCCGTTGGGGTGGCCAAGGTGGCTATCTCGCCACCAACAAGACGCTTGATGAAGCTAAGAAGATCCTCAAAGGGCTCGGCTTTGTTGAGCAACCCAAATTGCTTGAGCTGGCAACGAGCTCCATCATCAACGGCAAGCCCACCACCCACAAGGTTACTGATTTCGTCTACGAGGGGCTATACAAGGATAGCACCAAGGGCGGCGCCGTACAAAGCAAGGTGTGGATCCGCTTCGATGAAACAACTTCATCGATCTACCTCCAAAGCACTTCCGAGGATCTCTACCGTTACACCTTTTGGGCCAATAGAACCGTCTAAAACTGGTTGACGATCATCCTTGCTGTGTTATCACCAATTATCGGAACAGCAAGGAGATCACAGATGGCTACGGTGAACCTGAACAAGATGGCGTCGGCACTTTGTGGTGATAACACCAAGGTGCGTATCCGCATGGTCGGCGACATCCTGGAATTGCGCCCCACCAACCGGGTCGAGGGTAAGAACCTCCCCGAGGGTGAGATGCTCGTCGACCTCAAAACCCGCACCGATCGCGGCACCAAGCGTTTCACCCTTCCGAAGAACCTGGAGTTCCTGGTTTCGCGTATGTATCGGGCAGAAGTCCGTCCTCGGGGCTGGATTGCGATGGTTCCGATGGCCGCTGACGACACAGACTACGCCAAGTTTTGTGTGAAGAAAATCGGCTTCCAGCCTGCCGGCGCTTCAGTCACCAAGAAGTAAAGGAGGGTATGATGCGACAGATCCTGCGCGAGGTTTTTGGCAACCCTAAGGACGCACTGGAGTTGGTCGGTATTGCGGATACTGACCTTCTCCAAGGCACCTGGAAGCTAGGGGTTGTTGACCCTAGGGATGAGATCAACGAGATGCGGCTCTGGTTCATCGGCGAGCAGAACGATCGGCAGGATCCAACTGACATGATCGAGAATGCCGCGCGGCTGGCGGAGAAGGCTATCGCAGCCACGGCTATCGAGGACCTACCCAGCAACAGCCAGACTATCCGCTATATCTTCGGTATGCTCGAGGATCGGCTCAAGCGACTTCAGAGCTCCAATCCACCGCCCTACTTCCTTGCCCTTTATCAGCTGCTCGTGCTCAGCAGTAAGCCCGACCAGCGCAGAGCGATCCTTGACGGGGTGGCTGAGGCAATCGGTCTGGATAAGGCGATCTTCGGATAAGGGCCACGGTATAAAAGTGGTTGACACTCTGGATAGTGGCTATAACTTCCAGGTTGTTAGACGAGGAAACAGCGGATCAACAACGCAGGGAGGTGAGAATGACGGCCCGTTAATCCCCAGCTTTTGAAACTTTTGATTTGATAGATAGAGAAACACCTTACTCTAACCCAACGGCGCTCTTCGGGGCGCCGTTGTTATTTGACATCCAGGTATAGGTCTGTAGATGACCAGTATGAAGACACTTTGGCTCTACCGACCGCTGATCAATTGGCAAGACATCTATCGCTGGGCCATTGATCAAAATATCAAGAAGCTCATGCCACCTGAGCAACTTCATCTTACACTCGCGACTTGTCGGCAACCAGTCGATTGGTCAGGGTTGGAACTTCGCCAGGATACCTTGGAGATCCCCGAAGGTCACAAGGTGGTTCAGATCTTCGGCTATATCGCTAAGGGGTTGGCATTCGGTCATCCAGCGATCAAAGAGCGTCATACAGAGCTAGCTAGGCTCTTTCCTACTATGGACCATCCTAAGCTACTTCGCCCGCATGTGACCCTTATGCGGGGAGGGAAGATGCCCAAAGCACCCTATGAGGGTAGATTGGTTCTCGGACCTGAGGTAGCCGAGGAATTCAACGAAACCGCTGTGAAGAACCTGAAACATCAGAAAGTCGATACGCCTGAGATGCGAGCTATTTTGGATCTACATTCCACTTAATTGGATGGTGATTCTTAGGTTTACTTTAACCCTAATGATCGCTATTAAGAGGGTGGGTTAAAGAGTAGGGTGAATCTCATGGATCGAGTCTTAGCAACCATTCTCTTCATGATGGGAATGGGACCACCTCCCCCGCCACCGCCACCTCCCCCACCATCAAGTGGCCCTGTGGCTCAGCCAATGGGTGGCGGTATTCCAACGGTGCCGCCTGGTCATACCGAATAAGCTAACATCATGTTGGCCGGTGTAGAGACCATCTTTTATGCCGCGATGGCGATGATATTCTTTATCATCGCCCTCAACGCAAAATCTGAGAACGGTGATCTGGTTCTAGCTGGATGCTGCTCGGCCATTATGATCATCTTCTGGGGCGTCAACACAATCCAGTGGATGACCAACATCCTTCACTTCGCCATAATGAGTGATAGCTTCTTCACCTTAGGCGCGTTCATCCTCTTTGCTATATTCAAGCGTAAGTGGCTTCTCGTTCTATCGCTGCTCTACCTGGTAGATGTGGTGTTTGACTGGCTATACCTGAAGAACCTGGTCTCCTACGGTGTAATGGCATGGACCGAGAATAGCATCTACATCATTCAGCTAGGAACAGCCGCGTGGCCCGGCTGGTGTGCTATTCGAGAGAATCGCAAGAAGCCCACATTGAATTGAATCCTGGTTGACGATCCTGCGGTTTCAGCTATTGTGGTTGAAACCATAGGAGACCAGTATGACTTGGTGGAATAAACGCGAACCTGTAGAGCCGCCCAAGGCAGATCCAGCGGATCGTGATTTTACGGGTTCGGATATCTGGACCATTATCGCATCAGGCCTCGAGAGCCACGGTATGATCATGCGCCGTGATGGTGAGGCCAGTTTCGGTCGTGACCGGTGGGGTGATGGGAAATATCACCTCAAGGTCAAAGTCGACCCTAAGCCCGCTCCGGTTCTTGATCTTATCACCAATGATGGTGAGATCATCAAAGTCAGCGATTGGAACGCCCTGACCCAGGAAGAGCGCATCAAGTTCGTCGAAGAGCGTGGTGCTCGTTTCAAGGTTAAGGATAAGCCGGCAGAGGCTAGTGAGGATGCGGAGATCTGACCATGGGTATGACTAGTGGCGACGGCTATTACCAGGAAGTCGATGAAGCCCGTTACAGTTATGCTGACGTGGAACGCGAGCATGAACTCAATCGGCGTGATGAAGCCTGGAATGCTATGGCTGATCGCTTTGAAGCCAACAGCCGCGCCGAGGTTGGCGCTACCATTGAATGCGCGTGTTGCGCCCACAAAATTGTGAAGCGTTGCTACCAGCAGAAGTTCTGTCCGCCGATCCAACGGGGTAAGCGGAAGTCCTATCGTTGTAAGGATCGCTACTGGAACATCATGAATCCTCGGGGCAAGTTCGCGCATCTTGCTGATTGATCTTGCGTTCCAACCTCTAAGCCGTCTATTCAAGCTATATGTTTCATTGGATCTATAATTTGAATCGATGGTATGATCGCCTGGATGGCGATCGGCCGACCTTCAGGTTCCTACTCTTTATCACTCCTATGTGCCTAGCAGCTATCATGGTAAACTGGCGCGGCATGGGTGTGGTGAATATTGTGGGATTAGCCATCATGTTTACGATGGCGTTCTTGCGAATCTTCCCTATTATCTTTCCACGGAAAACTGGTTGACGTCTAGCCAGGCTCCGCTAAAAACTGGATAGGACAACCACTTTCAAGGGAGATATTATGTCAGGTCTGGGACGCAAGCTGGCACGGGCTAAGATGGCGAAAGCCGGTAAGAGCAAACGCTGGAACGGCCTCACATCATCCTTCGACAGTTATGATGAGCTTCGATCTCAAATGGCTGCTGAACGATATGCTCCTCGTCCTATCCACAACGACCGCAGCGCCGAAGCGGCCCAACGGATCGCCGGCGCGATGGAGCGAGTTCGCAGCGGTTACCAGGATGATGGCAGCTACATCAGCCCCGAGGGAGTTCATATGAGCAAAGCCTATATGGACAACCTCCAGACCGACAAGGCTGAACTGGAGGGTAAGGGCGAAAAGGGCCAGCGTTGTAATCGCACGGCCTGCCAGGCTCCGGGTGCCTACTGGTATAACCACTCGACGCAGAAGTGGTATTGCGGGACCTGTGCTGATCTCCTCAACCGAGACAAGTTCAACTCCGCTGATGCGGATCGCCTTTATGGTCATCCGCTGCTCACGCTGGATCCTGAGTTCGCAGACAAGCGTGATGAGCGTCTCTGATGCCTCACGCCTCCAATACCGTAATCTGCGAAGGGCCTGATTCACCCCACGCCTTCGATGTCATCCCCGAAGTCATTCGTAGGGGATCGCTAGACGCAAGGTGCCCAACATGTAAGGGTCATGGCCAGTGGAACAGCGAGATTGATCTTGTGAGCTTCCGCAGCAAGCGAGTGATTTGTGACCACTGTATGGGAACGGGTTGGATCGAGACTGGGGATGATGCCCTCGCGATCGACGATATTGTGATGACTCCTGAGGGTTACCCCAAATGGATTATCCGCTATCTGCCTTGTAGCTAAGTAGGAGTTATGGTTATGAAGACCCTGAACGTTCGCTTTTATGATGCCGAAACGGCCCAGAAAGCTGCCGAGCGATTTGGTGGAGAGGCATCGGGCGTTCATGCTTCCTTCCAGACCGAGAACCCCGATATCCTGTTGGTCAGGATCAGCAACGAATTTGATTGGCGAGATTCTGATAACGATTAACGCTTCAAGTTCTGATCGGTTGACACCTCACCAGTTTCATGTAGAACTGGTGAGGTAGGTAACGAAGGAGATCGGAACATGGCACACCGGCATACCAACCAGGGCGCGCAATTCCAGGATATGGCAGCGTTCCGTCGTTTCGCTCTCGCGGGCAATGCGGTGTTCACCATGGTTAGCAAGCGCACTGGAACGCGCTTCACCTACCGTATCCGCAAGCCTGGATCGGATAAGCCCTATTTCATCCAGCTGATGAACGGCCCCGACAATACCACCAGCTACGCCTATTTTGGCCTCATGTTTGGCAAGGGCGTTGACAGTGATTTCACTTCCTATCGGCACGGTGGTCACAAGGCCAAAGCGGGTAAGGATGCCCCGAGCGTCAAGGGTTTCGAGTGGCTCATCCGCAACGTGATGGCCGAAAAGGTCTTGGAGGAGGTGGAGATCTGGCACCAAGGCAAGTGTGGTAAGTGCCGCAAGCCCCTCACGGTGCCGGAGAGCATTGCCAGCGGTCTTGGGCCAGTTTGTGCTAAGGGTAGGCGGGTCTAATCCATCGCTAGACGAGTTTGGACAATATCCTCACCTCTGATGTAGGCTTCACTCAATATTTCGAGACGATCAATCTCGTGTTCAATCTTCTTGATCTCGGCTATCATCGCCTCATAGTCACCCATCAATTTGACCACTAGGGATAGCCCAGATAACTTCTCACTATGAACGCGATCTGGGCGGATATTACGCATCTGGTCTCGTTGCCATGCGTTTATGCCCTTAGTGAGGGATTCCAGCCTGTTGAGCGCCAGGAGGTCATTTCGCAGGCAGAGGAGATCCTTAGAGATCTTGATAAACGCCTTGTCGTTGGATTCGCTCATTCTTTACTCAGCTTGTTGATCAGAATATCACCACCTTTGAGGTAGGTATCACTGAGTTCCTGGAGTAACATCAGGCGCTTCTCTAGTTTCTCTTTCAGATCCGAGAAGCCATCAACACCTTTCTTGACCAGTTCAACCATAGGAAGCAGTTCTTGGATTTCAGGCACGTAGATCTCACCAGGTCTGATCTTGTTGATGTGGTTAGCGATGTAGGAATCATTGCGGCAGAGAGTGCGTAATGATTCTAGGGCCTGAAGTGAGTTTTCAACACGACGCAGCTCTTGGGCTACTTTGAGATATGCCATGTCATTCTTAGTCATATCGGTCATGTGGTGAACCTACATGACCTGGTGTCTAGAGTTCAATAATTGGTTGACTCAGGATGTGGCCTTGTTACAGTTACGCGAACTAGAGGAGAATCATCTTGGCTCTTGGACCCCGTCATCCTGCTGATACCTTTACGGTTGAAGATTGGCAGGAACGCATCGATGATTATCGCGCCAACAACTTGGGTGAGATGCTCAAATGGGCACTCAAGAAGCAGGAACAAGCCCGTAAGGCTCGGAGGTATCGTAAATGAATTCACAGGATCCCCTCGATATCGTTCGCCATTTCTCGCGCAAGATCCAGAACGGCCGAACCATCCTCGACGCCGCGAGGCATACTGAACGCGAACTTGTTGAGCTCTACGAGGAGATCGAGAAGAAGGTTATGGGCCTGCCACCCGGCCCCGATGGTATTGTGGGAGAAGCTCTCGATATCATCGCTTGCGCCCTTGATGTCATCTTCGTAGAAGCACCTGAGACGACAAATGAAGAGATCAACGCCACCCTGCTCAGGAAGTGTGAGAAGTGGGCACGGCGATACAAGGATAGCGTAGATGGCGACCGATCAATTGATTGATATTCAGGCTCTTCGCAAACTGATCACTGATGTTGGTGGGCCGCACGAGTTGAGCACTGGTTGCCTTGCTAATCATGAAACTACCTGTGATTGCGCTTACATCTTCGATGAAGGTCATATGGGCGGGATTGGTCAGGTCTTTATCGATAATGGTCTTCCAGTTTCAGAAGGTGGTAATGACGCGCCTTCAAAGGATCTCGCAAGGGCTTACCTCAATCTGATTGTGGGCGCTGTAAATGCGCTTCCTCATCTACTCGATGCGTTGGAGAGTAAGAATGCCAATTGATATGGCGACTCTACTGTCTACCACTTTCGGTGATCCCGAGCAGAAGCTCAGTGTGAAGCGATCATGGCTCAAGGAAGTCTACAATCTACTGACCGATCGTGACCGTCTCATCCGTGAGAACCAAGCCCTACGAGCCCAACTGAAGGCTCATCAGGATCTTGAGGATCACATGAACAGCCCCGAGTACCAAGAGGGTTGGAAGCAATATGATAAGGGCATGAATACCATCTTCGGCAAGGGTGGTGCGTTCGATAAGATCTTCGGCAAGAAGCGAAGAATAGGCTGATATTCTGGTTGACCCGATCACCAATTCTGCTAGAACTGGTATGTTGGAAGCAAATACGGAGATCGAGCATGTTTCGGAACAACGATTTGGTCAAAGTCACGAAGAACGGCGTGACTGTCAATGGTCGTATTTCTGGCGAGCGCACGACCTTCTATCCCGACAGCACCGTGAACAAGTATGGCAGTGGTAAGATGGGCCGCACGGCAGTTGGCTACAAGGTTCACATGCCCATCATCAGAGAGGACGGTACCCTCTATACCGACCGTGTGGGCAATCCCTTCATGGGCCTCGGCTACGTGGAAGAGAAGCTGATTACCAAGGCATAAGGTGGTTGACATCCTCACCAGTTTTGCTAGAACTGGTATATCGGAAGCAAACACGGAGATCGGAAGATGGCGTTTATTCTCTCCCTCGATGGCGGTGTTCCTAACTGGAACGGCAACGACCCTCGCAACCAAACTTTGTTCGATGTTCGCGACAAGGAATATCGCATCTATGGTGCGGTTCGAGGTTCATGGGGCAAAGGCCCCAAGGGTGGTAACGTCTACACCTATTACGTCTACGATACCGAGGGTAATCTGCTGCTCGAGACGAGGCGCGAGAAGGATTGTCGGAACGAGGACCTGTTTGACAAATCCAAGTTCATCACCGAGCGCTTTCACCTCACACGCCTTGCTCCGGTGAATATCGATCCCCAGCCCGTGGGTGCTCGCGGCGGTCCCCTCCGCTAAACAGGCTTGCTCAGGTTCGGATCTCCCGCTATGAACGTAGCGGGAGATCGTTCTATGAAACGAGCAATGCGAATCTACGTAGGCCAATTCGACGCATACTGGTCCTGCGGCATCCAGGATGGGATTGCGTTCCTCCACGAAGGTGTTGAAGGTAAAGCCTATGATCTGGATGAAGATCCGCGTTTCAAGCGCATTAGTGGCCGGCCTCATGGTGTATATCGCGATCGGGGAACTGGCGCGGTAGATGGACCTATCAATTACCTGAATCATCCTTGTGACTGGGATGAGGATGAGTGGAAGTATCACCTGGATCTACTGGAGGAAGAATATGGCAAGCATCTGGCACAATGATGAAAAGCCTGGCTATGACAAGGGTAAAGCTGATACCTCCTTCAGCAAATGGCGGGTTCTGGTGATGGAGAGAACCGCTCAACTCACCGGCAAGGATGAGAATGATGCTGTGACTCGTATGCGGCATTATGGTCAGAAGCAGATGGGCCTAGACTTCGATGGCGGCATGACTGCTGAGCAACTAGCCTCGAGGTTAGCTCAATGAAACCGTTCTGGCAGGGCTTCTTCAGCATCTTCGAATCAATGGCTGACATGTTTGATCTGTCGGGCAAAGCAACTCAGCAGAGGATGAAAGCTCGTCTGGATAAGATCATGGAGCGGAGCAAAGAAGCCGAATCTTGGTATCACAGGGGTCCTTGGTGGGAACACCCTATGTGGGGTGATACGTGGAAGGATCGCAAGTGATCACCAAGGCTGAAGAAGATGTCATTGGTCATCTAGTGGATGCTTGGAATGCCTTCCTGAAGCTTCCTGTTGAGCATCCTGATGACACAACTGAATTTAGACATGCCATACATGCGGCACAGAGGGAGATTCTTTCAAGATCTGGCCGCCGGGAAATCAACCAATGATACGAGTTCTCGCAGTCAGCTTGAGTGGTTCCGAGCATATCATTATTGGTAAGGTCGTTGACCGGCAGAGTGTTCCATTCTCTTCAGAGGATGATGCCCGTTCTCATCTGACTCGCATTGGTTGGTCTGATCAGCGAATGATGGTTGACGAGCAAGTCTTGGAGAATGGCCGGATTCGCACTACATGGGATGATCAAAGCGTTACTGAGCACATCAAGGGTTCAGGCACCTTTGAATACGTCAGGGGAGGCCCGAAGGGCGGTAGGAAGATCAGCAAGAGTGAGATGAACCAATGAATCGACAGAGCAATGTCTCGATAGTTCTCAAGGATGACGACGGCCTTTTCATTCGGTATGGCACGACCAAATTCCGCCCGCAGAGTGTCGGAGATGCCAAGGGATTGGCCAGGGGCAAGACCGTTCGTGCCTGGCCAGCCGATGCGTCAAAGTCTGGATTGAAGGTCGATACTGCCGATGGTCAGAGGATATGGCCTCGCGTCTAATTGGTTGACTCCTCACCAGTTTCTGCTATTCAGAATGGGTAGGCAGCAACGGAGGAACAGATGTCGGTTATCGCAACTCTCGAGCCCATGATGATCCAGGGCTTCAAAAATGGTATGTCGTTCCGTCAAGTTCGAGATCGTATGCCTGCGCTCGTAGCGCGTAAAATGCGTATCAGCGAAGCCGAGTTCTACATCCTGCTCGAACGAGAAGCCGGCCCTGCCGACCAAGCACTTAACTCCTTAGTCGACCGTATCACTGCCCAATTCAGCCCGGCCGAAAAACTCAAAGTTCTCGCTCGCAAGTAAAGCTGGTTGACGATTCCAATTCTGGCGCTATTATGAAGCCAGAAAGGAGATCGTTATGATTGGCGGTAATGTTGAGTTCGAGATCAAACAGTTTCTCTGGTGTCTTAACGAGGCCGAGAATAACGACAAGATCTGGGGCTATGTCGACGTTCAGGGCAAGATCTACAACTTCTGGGGGCGGCGAGCTGATCTCGACGCAGATCGTGGCAAGAAGCTGAGCTTCAAACGCTGGCCTGGGTCATATGGCGACCATGCGTGTCGCAAGAAGGCGCAGTCTAAGATTCGCCCCTCGGGCGGCAAGACGCCCTACAAACCCATTCCGGTGGCCAAGGATGCTGATGGTAACTATCCGAGCATCGAGGCCATCTACCCCAATTTCGTTGCCCACTTCAAAAAGCAACTCATGTATGCCCGCCTGACTGGCACGGTGCTAGGGGAGGAAGTCTGATGCCAATCCTAGCATTCATTATCGTGCTGGCTGGCCTCGTGACCTGGGATCCAGCCGGCCTCTATCATGCGCCCAAATACGTGCCACCCACACCAACGGAGAATCTCCAGAATCGTTGGTGGGCGGCTCAATTTTCGGCGGGGCTGGCTGCTGATTCGGCTACAGAGCACAAGTTTCTGCGTGACCAACGAGAATTGATCACCCAGGAATGCGAGGATCTCAACGTAAATCCTAAGGAGGTATTCGGCAATGACACGACCTTCTGATGTGCCAGGTTGGGGCGAATGCGTTCGTCGAGCCTGGAATTGGTCTAAATGGCTCCTAACGATCATTCCGATTGCGGCTATTATGGCGGTGCTGTTGCCTTTGTGGCTCTTTAATGAACCACAGACGGCGGCTCAGGCCCAATACATCAAGGACTATACAAGGTTCATGATACTGGCCATGCCAGCCATGGCTTTCTGCCTTTGGGTGGTTCTCTTCCTCAATTCCATCATACAGGAACGAGTAGCGAAGACACCCCTGGAACTTGAAGAGCAGGAACGGCGGTTGTTGGCTCGTTTGAAGGAGAAATACCCCAATGGGTGATCTGATGAAATGGGCGGGTTATGCGCTATTCATTCTTCTGATGATTGCGCTCTTCGATGATAACATCAGGCCGAATACCACTTTCGCCTCACCTGGCTTGGGGATTGGTATGGGTGTTGCGTTGGGGATGATCGCTATCGGTTACTTGGCCGACATTCGCGATGCGATCCAAGCCAACAAACCAGAGAAGCCAAATAGGGACATACCTCAGGAACCTTGATCCTTCGCACGAGCGATGATTGCCGCTCGTCGTTCTTCTGGTGATCGTTCAATTCGTTTGAATTCTGGCTCAGCCTTCTTACCAAACACTTTGCGTTTGAGTGACTGAAGGAAGCCATATTTCATCTTCTCGTCACCTGCTCGATTGCGAACATCCTGGAGCCGACGATCCTTAGATGCTTCGACTTCACCCGCAGATGGTTCAGTCTTCTGACCAAACTCCTTCGGGTGCTTGAACCCAAGAAGTTCATCAACGCGATCCATTGATTCGCGTAGAGCAATACGATAATCCGTTGATCTGGCCATGCTCCTATTTATTGGATAGGTGTGACAACGGTGAATATTGACGCCCACCATACTGCCGTGTTTACGTGGTGGTATGATTCAAGAGAAGAACCTCACAAGACGACCAGTTCGCATTCTTACGGCAATGCCCGCTGATACCAATCCAGATGGTGACATCTTCGGTGGTTGGTTAATGTCAGCCATGGACCTTGCCGCTGGTGCGGTCACTCGTAGGCGAGCCGGTGGTCGAACCGTTACGGTGGCCGTCGAGGGTTTCAAGTTCATTGCTCCAGTTCATGTTGGTGATGAGGTTGTCATCTATGCCGATATCGTGCGAACTGGCACAAGCTCAATGGATGTGATGGTTTGTACCTATGCTCATGCGGGTTGTACGGGTCTTGAAACCAAGGTCTGCGAAGCCAAATACATCTTCGTTCATATCGGTGATGATGGTCGCCCCAAACCACTTCCGGAGGTTCTATGACGTTCAATGATGCCGTGCTCCTGATCTATCCGATCTTATTCCTGGTAGTCGCGATCATCAGTTTCTTCTTTTGGAGCAACTCAGGTGTAGTCATTCTTGCTCGGCTTACTGGTAAGCCGATCATTATCATCGAGGGTATCAGTAGCGCCATCGAGGGTGATGTTTGGAAATCCTACGTCATCGAAGGGCCGGTCACTGGTAGGAAGACCGCATGGCGTTATCCTATGACTAAGACTGGTGTGGTCAAGTTGAATGAGGATGGCACTGGCGAATATTGTGGTAGTGTGGTCTGGAAGAAGATCTGATGGTCAAAGTGATTCATGTGAACCGGCAGCATATCGCGATGAATGCCAAGGATCAGGGTGACCGCCCAGTTTATACTATTAAGATGAATGGCAAGACCAGGTATGCGAGAGAGGTAGAGATTCTTGGGCCGTCACGCCTCATCTATAATGGCGACCAACTGAGCTGCGGAGCTCGTGCTTGGATTGAGACTGATGCTGAGCTCAAGTTGATTGACGAGATGTCATTCAGGGAAGCAAGGGCTTCCTGAAATGCTAGAGTTCGCTACTACCCAAATGATTGAAAGAGAGACACACATGAAACCCCTACTAATTGCCGTTGGCATCCTAGTTCTTATCTTCTTCGCACCTCTCCTTGGCATCGTCTTTGGTGCCTTTGCTGGTTGGGTGGTTGGTCTATTCTTCCCCCATACCTTGGATCTAGTTGGTCAGCGTATCTTCGGTGAGGCTATTCCGGCTTGGCAGTTGGGTGCCGCTCTTGGCTTTGTGGGCGCATTCTTCAAATCAACGACAACCCGTAACAAGAACTGATTCATCAACCTAAGAACTAGACAACCGCCCACTTTGGTGCTTAGTGGGCGGTTATGTCTATCGTAACTCGCTTCGCACCCTCGCCAACGGGCTACCTTCATATCGGAGGGGCCCGCACAGCTCTATTCAACTGGCTCTACGCCCGTCATATGGGTGGTAAGTTCCTTCTACGTATCGAGGATACTGATAAGGCCCGCAACACACCCGAGGCGGTCCAAGCAATCTATAATGGTCTGCGCTGGCTCGGCATTCATCATGATGGTGATGCGGTTCTACAAAGTGAGAGGGCCGAGCGCCACGTAGAGATCGCCTGGGATCTTCTTGCGTTTGGTGGAGCGTATAAGGATTTCACGACTCCGGAGGAGATGGAAGAGCTTCGTCTTGCTCATCAGGAAAGTGGTGTAAAGGGCCCCTTCCGCTACAAGAGTCCATGGCGTCACGTTGATCCAAAGGATTATCCAGAGGATCAGCCATACGTTGTTCGACTACGCCCTGATCTCGAGGGCGATACTGTGATCGTGGATAAGGTCCAGGGCGTGGTGAAGGTCAGCAATAAAGAGCTCGACGACATGATCCTGCTCCGCTCCGACGGCACACCGACCTACATGCTCGCGGTGGTGGTCGATGATCATGACATGGGCGTCACCCACGTGATTCGCGGTGATGATCACCTCAACAATACGTTCCGTCAGCTTCCAATCTACAAGATGCTCGGTTGGGCTGAACCCATTTATGCTCATATTCCACTCATCCATGATGAGAATGGTAAGAAGCTCAGCAAGCGCACTGGTGCGGCGGCTGTTGAGGATTACCGCGACATGGGTATCCTGCCTGAGGCGATGGTCAACTATTTGGCGCGACTGGGCTGGGGTCATGGCAATGATGAGATCTTCACTTTGTATCAGGCCATCCAATGGTTTGATATCAAGAATGTTGGTCGAGGGCCAGCAAGGTTAGATTCCAAGAAGCTGAAAGCCATCAATAGCCATTACATCAGACAGGGTGACCCACACCACCTTGCCCTCAAGGTTCTTCCTGAGCTCCATCGGCGTGGTATCGAGAACCCACCCTATAAGACTGTAGTAGGGGCCATGGAAGCTCTACGTGAGCGGTCCAGCGATCTAAACGCACTCGTGGATGGAACGATGTTCCTCTGGGCTACACGACCCATTGCTATTGATGAAAAGGCCAAGACCAAGCTGGATAGGGATATCTTGCGTGATCTGCTCATGCTGCTCAAAGGGGTCAATACTGATCGGCCTGGGCTTGAGCAATGGCGAGCAGAAGACCTCATGGATCTCATCAAAGCCTACGCGGGTGATCGTAAGCTAGGGGAGATTATGGCTCCATTGCGTTCTGCTCTGACTGGCAGCACCGTAAGTCCACCCATCCATGATGTCTTGGTCCTTCTTGGCAAGGATGAGACTCTTGGTCGAATTGAGGATGCTCTTAATGCGTAGTTGGAAGTATAGAACCCGTGGTCTGAGGAACAAGATGGAGCGTTACCGCGCCTCTTACCGCTACAAGATCCGCTACAATATCGTTTCTCGGATGATCAGGGAACGAGCAGCCGGTTATGATTACTTCGAATCATGTAACTGGCATCCTTGTAAAATTGAACGGTTCAGGGTCTGGGATTCTGATGGAGACATCGAAGGTCCTAGCCTGGTCAATGGTAACCCTAATAGCTGTAGCCTGACCCATTGTGGTGTCGTTCTCTACAAGGAAGCCGAGGCATTTGAACGTCGTGACTTCATCGTGGATTATGGAATGCTGCCTTACCAGTTGAAGTATGTCTATCAGATTCCACTCGACCATCCAAAAGAGAAGATCATTCAGGGACTCAGGGGATCTTTGGCAATGGAAGAGATCTGGAAGTTCAATGAACGACAGCGCACGCCTGAGATCACCCCCAAGGGTAAGGAGTGGTTGGAAGAGACCTATGGTATTGACTATGATTCACTGACACCATTGACCCAGGAAGAGATGGATAGCGCGGAAGCCTATTGATGATCACGCCAGGCTTTGAAAGGATCAAGCAATTCTACGGTGATCGCTGTGCCAAACGGTCTGGTGTTCCACTGATCAATCACATCACTGAAGGTATTGAGATCCTGGATCGCCTTGGTTCTGGGGATCATATCAAGGAAGCCTTCGCAATTCATCCACTGGTCCAGGCCGATGAAGACCTCAAAGCCAATTTCGACAATTTGATCAACGGGCCTGGTCTTCCAATTAGTGCCGCGGTGCTCGCTCTGGCTCTTGAATATCGCAACATTGCGAATGACTTCCTGAGTGATCAAATCGACACATGGGATGGCAAGCCAGTAAGTCTGAAGAAGATCAGATTGAGCCCACTCGATGCCGTGAATACCATGTTGATCGCTGACAAGGTTCAGAATCGCAAAGACTTCCTACGCTACCACAAGGGAACACATCCGAGGAGTCTTGAACTCGACTTCTACTTCAATTATTGGTTGGAGGTGCTCGGCATTTCTGAACCTAGATACCAGGAACTCACGGAGGGGTTATGAGAATCGTTGGCGGCCGCGATTACTATGATAGTGCGTCAGCCTACGGTATCGATCCTGGCATCACTTTCGTTCGCAACTCGCGCAAACTAACCAATCGGGATATGGTAGAGTTGGGTAACTGGTCTGGTGCTCAGGTTTCACTATCTCTGGATATCGAAGAGCCCGAGCATAAACCGCGAGGATGGCGGCGGCCATCTGCTAGTCATGGTGGTTCCTATTACGGAGCCTATCAGAGCAACGTGATCAACGGCCTTGTCTATGGCTTCAAGGATCATGCGGTTCTCTTCTGTGGTAAGGTGTATCGTGGATGTACGATCAGCACAGTGGATGAACGCACCCAAGTTCAAAGAGAAGAATTCCACTTCTGGTCGGTTGATCGTCTCCGCAAATGGGCGGAGGAACGAGGCCTCAAGGTAGGAGCGGCCGGTGGATGGTGGCGGGTTGATCAACCACTCGATAGCATGTTTGCCCCAACGGCATTGGATGAGTCATCCATCCAGTTCATGATCAAACACAATGCGGCGATCATCTGGAAGAAGGAATCCGAGGAGAGACCACCAAGCCCCTACAACTATTCAAGCTATCAGGATGCTGATTCGGGTTGGCGCATCAATGCCGATGGCCTTAAGGATATTGGCTTCCAGAGCGCTGTTGATCCAGTGACTGCCTTTCAGGAGCTCTCCATGTTTGTGGGTGGAACACTCAGTGCTCAGAATGGTCCGAACATCGTTGAGATTACCGACGATAAGGTGAAGCTGGCAAAGCACGGGATGGATAAGACCTCTTTCAGAAGACCCAAACAAGCCAAATGATCAACTGGCTATTCGCCCTAATGGCTGGCAAGGTTGTCGGTGATGCGATTGAGGAGGTCGTGACACCAAGAGTCACCTTCACACCACCAGCACAGGAAGGTTATGAATGGGTGATGGTTGGTCAGCATTGGATGGCATTCCCCGGCCGACGAGAGCTACCAACCAAAGATCTTGATATTGATCCAGATTCTGCTATGCCTGAATTCCTATGAGAGAAGATCGACTCAGCCCAGCACAACGCAAGGCACGCGCGAAACAGCGTGAACCCTGGCGACATGCCTATGAGCGTCTTCGTGAACGTCACATGCCTGATGCCGATTATGGTATCCTTGAGATGCTCGCCACCCTCGCAATGGATGCCATCCAAATGGGTGGTAAGAATCTCACCAGTCAAGTGATCGCTAGGGAGAATGACGAGTCTTGGATTGTGGAGGTTGATGCCTTCACTGATCGTAAGAAGATCCTCATCGTCATGAACCCAAAGACTGGCATTCCTCGCACCGTTCTACCAGCACAGGGAAATTGAAATGACCAAGCAAGTCCTGATTTGCGTCAATATGCCTGAAGATCTTGATGCTTTCAAAGCCCTATCTGTGCTCATTCCGACTATGGATGATGATTCAGGTTCATACACGGTCGGTGGAGTGGAGGTTGATTGGAACCTCCTTGATCCACAGGAAGCCATCGATATTGATCCAAGACAGCGACAGGCGGTTGCTGATCTCCTGATGGCCTTCGATCTTCCAGCTGAATTGACCGCAGTAAGTCGTTCAATGCTCCTGGGTGCCATCATGAACCCTGGCGGCACTATCCAATCCATGGGGCCTGGTAACCGCCGAGCGATGCTTGAGAAGGCTAAGGGCTTGATCGAAGAAATGCTCTCCGAAATCGCCTGAACGGTTGATTTCCCCAAAACTGGCGTTATTGTGGTGGAGATTACAAGGAGATCGGGCGCATGAGCGCGAGTGATGAGATCAAAGAACGTATCGTTCATCAGTTTACCTGTTCCAATGTTTCAACTACGGAGAAGGATTGGAAGCGGGTTCAGAAGTTCCAACTGAACGGCGCCACCGTGCGTGAGTTCTTCAACTCAAAGCTAAATCGCACGGTCTACACGATCGGCGATGATGAAGATTGCTCCGTTTATGAGCTCGACCAGTGGATCTACGGCTATCGTGAAGATGAGGAAGACGGCATTGCCGTATCCTTTGAGCCCAAGGATCGCTGGAACCGCACTGGTTACATCTACGACCAACACCAGCAATTCATGTTGGAGTTCTTCCACTGTCTACCTGCTGGTCAGTTTGATGAGGTCTCGGAGAACTGTTTCGTCTTCAATGACGACAACCCACTCAAACTCCACATCATGCTCGCCAAGTATGGCTTCAAGCACGACCAGGCGCTGACAGATTTCCTCAACAATCTGGGCAACGGTCCGGCTCCACAAACCCCAACCGCACCAGTCAATCCACCCCTACCACCGGCGTTGGATTCCAACTGGTCACCGCCTAGCAATCGCTCAGTTCCCCACCAGTCGGCCAGCCAGCCATCCACCCCGTCGGCTGGTGGGGTTCGGATCAAGAATAAGTCGCCGGGTCAGGCGAACGCAACTCATGCGCAGAATCAGCAAGCCATGATGGCGAAGATCGGCCAGATGGCTGCTCAGCTGGGGGCGGGTTCAGTTCAGATTGGTGGAATGACCATTCCAGCGGCACCGCTACCACCGGGTATGAAACCTTTAGTTGGAACGGCTCCACTGCCTCCGTCAGGTATCTTCAATTCGCCAGGGATGAAGGCAGCGATGCCCAAGATGGCTGGCCAATATGCTGAACTGGTTAATCTCCAGCCAGCAGTCCAAGCGGCATTTATTGCCCAACGGATCATGGGCCTACATGGGCTCCAGCAAGAGAACCCCAACTGGATGGATAAGGCCGAAGTCGAGAAACTTTTGCTTCGCCACCGCAACACCAGCTTCGACCTCGACATTGAGCGCAGTAATGCGATCTGGATGCTCTACGAGGAAGCTGACGATGGCTCGGGCACTCCGCTTGAAGACTTCTTCGCAATGGACGACGAGGAGCTCTACGACGCGCTAGATTCCTACGGTATCCTGGACCAGGCCGATGACGAGCACGAAATCATTGTAGTTCCTGACTATCAGACCTATCCTGCCCCCTACGATCTACCAGTTCCACAACCGGCCCCTATGGCTCCCCCGCCACCCCAGCAGCGGCCAACACCCATGGTGGGCCCTGCGAGCATCAATGCGCGATCGGGTAGCTTTGCGCCACTACAGACTGCTCAACTGGCGGCCACCCCTGTGGCCCCTCCTCCGGGCAACGTAGCGGCCCATATCAACAATGACTCCGGCGACAAGTGGGCCGAGTTCTGTGGTGAAGTCTGGGAAACCTACGAACTCAACAAGGCCAACCTACCCCTCGATATTACGTGGTCTGACCGTTATCGCCCACGTGACGTTCAGATTACTGGCCTGGGCTACGAGTTCGTGCGCCGTGACTTCACGGGTGTTCGGGTTCGGATGGGCTACTTGGATCGTGACGGTGAGCTCATTGAGAGTATCGATCTCCCCAGCGCGATGCTAGAAGAGCTCCTTAAGGAATGGGGAGGTGACTGGAACGTCGATGACATCACTCAGGATATCTTCAAGCGTAAGGGTGAGAACCCCGAGACTGGCTTCAGCTATACGAGCGAGCAGCTCTGGGAAGAGGTTGAGCAGTTCCTGATCAATGAGGGTTGGAAGGAAGCAAAATGAGCGTCAAAGACACCCGCTTCAAGCGCCAGTGCCCCATCTGCTCTGACATCCTACCAGGCACCGATGATGCGGTGATGGTCTTTGAATGCCTCAAGGAGCAGGTCGCAGATATCGATAACGGTAAGGCTGATTTCGACGAGCCCAACTGTACCTTGTGCGGAGAGGATTGCTCACTAGGTGAGGCCCGAAAGATCTTGGCAAAGGGTGAACCAAAACTCCTCAAAGCCGCTCAAGGTGAGTTCGACTGATGAATAAGTTCCCCACCAAGCCACCTATTCCACCTTGTGCTGGATGGCTCGCCCATAACACCCAATGTTGTGATTGTTATGCGGCTGAGCGACAGGCTTATTGGGATGATCTAAAGGTCGGTTCAATGGAGCGGTTGGATCGTTCACTGAAGAAGCTATTTGGGAGGGGTTGATGCTTACTATGCCAGTTCTTATCGGCTGTTGGATCGCGGCATTCCTGGGATTCATTGGCCTCGCTTGGTCAGTTTGGAAGAAACGGTGGCGACTCATTTTGGCTTGCTACCTCATCACTGGCTTCTTCCTAGTAGCCGTGCCCCTGAAGGTCGCCATGCCAGCCACTAGCGGTCTTGGTATGTTGTTCCTAACACTCGTGTGGCCCGTTTGGATGCTTCAAACACCTCTTGGTTTTGATATGATCCATTGGTTCCCCGCTAGCTTCTGGACCTTCATGTTTAACTTCTCATGATCGTCAAGCATTCAGGTAGCGAAACTGTCTTCGAGGCCCTCACTGGTAAGGCCGATCGCGACGACATCCTTGCGATCAACTACTGGTGTAGAGTGTCAATCCCCGGTCGCTTCCGGTTCAGCTCTATCCTTCCAACATTGAATGGGTTCCGTCGCACCTTTTGGATGGATGACCGGGGTGCGGCTCTTCTATTCAAACTCCGCTGGGTCAACACTTGACGTCTCACCAGAATCTGCTATCTGGGTTGAAACAGGTAGGAGATTGTGATGAAAACCACGCCGATACAGGCCAAGGATATCAGGGTCGGAACTACCCTGCGAATTGATGGTGGAACGTGGATCGTCAAGAGCACGACTCAAACCAAATTCAGCATAGTTGCCGAACTTGATGGCTATTTTGCCACTTGGTATGGCAGTGGTCATCGCCAGCTCGTCTTTCGCAAAACCGATATTCTGAATAGCGTTCCCCATCCATCAAGCTGGACCAACCACACACCCGAGTAATGGTTGACCTTTGGTGGCCTGGTGTTAGAGCTGGAGAAGTTCTAACCTAGGAGACATCCATGAAAAGGCTGCTATTGGGTTTGATGGCGGTGCTGTTGAGTCAGCCCGCTATCGCCCATGATTTTCACTTTCCCCAACTGAACGGTCATCCACTCGCTGATGCCGCACATGTTATGCCGGCTAATCGGGCCAAAGCTCTCGATGATCGGCTCTTTCAGATCTGGCATCAGACTGGTAGGCAGGTGGCCGTCGTAACCGTTCCAACCCTTGAAGGGTATGAGATTGAGGATTACGCAAACGCCTATTTCAGGCAGCTCAAGCTGGGTTCTAAGGAGCTCAATGACGGCGTGTTGCTCCTCGTCGCACCCAAGGAGCACAAGGTCAGGATCGAAGTCGGTTATGGCTTGGAACCCTACCTCACGGATGCTGACTCCAGCGAGATTATCCAGCAAGACATCCTACCATCCTTCAAAGCCGGTGACATGCCGACTGGTATCGAGCAAGGCGTTGAGGGGATTGCTCCTCTGATCACACCTAGCGCAATCCAGAAACGCCAGGAGGCCAACAAGGTAGCCGCTGAACGACGTGCTCATTTTGCTGCGGCCTTCGGTGATTTCATCTCCTGGGTTGGTATGATCCTCGGCAGCATTGCTGGTGTATTCGGCCTTTACTGGTTCGCTACTCGCAAAAAGCGGCGACTTGCTCGTGAAGAGCGTGAACGCGCAGAGGAGGAAGCTCGTAAGGCTCGGCTAGCTGAGCAAGAGAAGCAGCGCAAGATCAGGGAAGAGATTCAGCGTAAAGCCCTTGAACGCCAACGTGAGATCGCTCACGAGGCTGCTAGGAAGCGGAAGGCCATGTTGGATGCCATGTCTCCATCGGATCGCCAAGCCTTCCTAGATAGGGAGAAGCGGGAAGCCGAGGAACGTGCTGCTGAAGCTGCTCGTCAAGCGGCTGCTCGTCGTAAGCGTGAGGAGGAAGAAGAGGAAGAACGGCGACGCCGCGATAGCTATTCCTCGTCATCCTATGGCTCAAGCTATGGTGGCTCTTCCTATAGCAGTGGCAGCGATGACGACTGGGGAGGTGGTGGCTTCTCGGGAGGCGGTGGTTCCAGTGGCGGAGGTGGGGCGACTGGTAGTTGGTAATAGACAACCCAGACCACTAGGCTTTAACGGGGTGGAGATGATCCACCCCGTTACCACGATCCGTCATCGCAAAACCTTACCTAGCTGGTCGGGTGACGGTAAGACGTGGATATGGTATGAGGGCGCCAAATCAGCCCTAAAAGAGCTCAAAGAAGCTGCTCTCGAGCGTTTTGCTGGCAAGGTAGAGGTAGGGCTTGCTGAATACCTTAGTGAGTCTCTTAATGAGTCTCGCTATTACATGGCGTTTGTCTTCACAAATAGGGAGGATGCCATGATCTTCAAATTGAGTGTGGTATGAAGATTCGTGTGGATGATCTAGATGGGCCAGGTGCTGCTATCTATGTTAACTTGATTGGCTTTGCGGATGAACTCAATAAGGCCAAAGACTGGTGCCGTGAACGTTGGCCAGATAGCCAGGTTCACCCTTATGTTAGAAACTTTAGTGCTTCACCATATCCATTCACCAGAACCACCCCAACGACACCTCGGCGCACGACCATCCAATTCTGGCACATGGCTGATGTCATACTATTCAAGCTAACCTGGGCCTAAATAGTGACAGGCTGATCACCGACCATTTACCTTGATCACATGAGTGATCTCAAGGTTCAAATTCAACATTTTGAAGAACTGGAAGAATGGCTACCTAGCTATCCTGGCGATAAGATGGTCAGGCCACCAAGCTTCACTTTCACATTCCGAACCAATGATCGCGATCTCCTTAAAGAGTGGTTAGATCTGATCACCGAGAGTTACAAACTCCACGTGGGCTACACTCGGTTTACTAATAAGGAGTTAAACCAACACGCCGTTCATCCTCTTGATATTCATTTTCCAGAAGGCTGGTTAGAGGGTAAGGTTCAATTCTCCAATAAGAGGGCGGCCATGCTCTTTAAGCTGGCGTTCTCATGACCACCTACCTGCCACCCTACACCAGGGTTAGCGATGATAGTCAGATCTCCCCTGATCATCACTGGTTTATTGACTGTGATAGTCATAGGTATCTAGAACTGGTGGAGTGGCTCCGCGCTATGACATGGCACGGATTTGTCAGGTGGTTCCCCGAGTACTTTCCGGGTGAGCACCTCACTGATACGAAATTAGTGATACAGATTGTGGCCTCAGACGATCGAGATGCGACCTTAATCAAACTATCGCTATAGGAAGGCCCAATGGAAGAGCTTTATACGAAGAAGATCTACTATAAGAAGTTCACCTACCGTCTGGTTATTGATTGTACCGGAACCTTCGTGACCCATGGTAGCAAGCGATATGATTCTCGCGCGCCGACAAGTTCGGTGATCTTCTGGCTCATGAATAAGAAGTTCCCCACCAGTTCATGGAAGGGTCTTGGTTCATATTCCTATATCACTGGCACAACCAGCTATACCGTGTTTTTCAAGGATAAGGAGATCCTGGATTACTTGGAAGGGGAGATTGGGCAGAAATACTTCCTCGCGCTCGAGAAGCCTTTGGATGATAACCACATTGAGATGTTGGAATCCAATGATAAACTGGTCACGAGGAAGCAGCTCTTCTATGGCAAGTATAGGCTGGTTCTAAGAGTTGGGCCGGAGAGAATCAATGGCTGGCAGATCAAGACTGATAATATCCAGAAAATCAAGCAGTGGTGTAGAGATCAATTTGGTAATTACTATGAAGCGCGTGACCGCTATATGATGTCTGGTTATCGTAGGGGTAACTTCTACTTCGCTGATCCTAAAGATGCTTTGCTCTTCAAGCTAACCTGGGGTGGTCAGGAAGTAGAAACGGAACGAGTGGTGACTTATGATGAATTGGCAAAAGCAGGATTGGCTAAGGCGTAGTTGGGCCAGGGCTGTAGGCTTCACGATGGGGATGGTCTACTTGGCTTGCTTCTCCTGGTGGATGTAGAATGGGGCGGATGATCCGCCCCATTCTAATATCAACTTCACATCGCCGCAATGTCAGTATAAGCCATGGTTAGACCTGATTGCTCATTCACATAAGACCAATTCGTACCATCGACTGACAATCTGATACCATTATTTGGTTTGGTGTTGTCTGCTGTCTCATCAACACCTTGAGCATTGGTAGGAGCAATTAGAAATAGGCCATTTTTGAACATGACTTGTGAATAGCAAGAACCTGATAGGAAGGATTTCATAGTATTCTCAGTCCAATTTAAACCATCATTGCTGGTATAATAATACAAAGGAGCAGCTACCCCTGTGGTTTTGCTCGTTATCGTGTACAGCATTCCATTCACATAAATGAAACCGCTCTCCATATATGCTGATGAAGAACCAATAGTTGGAGTTGTAGATCCATAGGATTGTAAGGTCCAATTCAATCCATCAGTACTATAGGTGTAGGAGGTGAGTATCTGTGAGTTATTGTGGAAGGCATTCTGTGTTAGGTAGAGGCCATTCACTCTAGTGAGGAACGCAGAACCTTTGCCTGTGCCTGTATTTGAAATATCGGTCAATAGGGTAAACGTGACACCATCAGTTGTTGACCAACCCAAACCTGCCGAATATCCTGAATCTGGGCTGATCGTGTTATTGAAAGGAAACGGAATGAATAGAGTTCCGTTATCTTCCGTCATGTACACCTTATTCAAATAGGAAGAAGACATAATTTTACTAGTGATCACATTGGTATCAGCATATAGGATATGTTGCTTCCAAGTGATACCATCCTCAGTACTATAAAGAGCATAACTAACACCAGCAATGATAGCTATCCAGAATTTACCGTTCCAGAACTTGAGCTTACAAGATTTTGCTTGGATGCTGGTGGGCCCTGATATGGAATTACCTGTCGAATCAAGAAAGATCATATCAGCCGCATTGATAGTCGCGTAATTGATACCATCTGTACTTTTGAAACAGCTCATATCATTGGCGCTTTTCAGGATTAACCAGAACCCATTACCATATTCACAACTGATACCGCCCGCACCATTACGTTGGGTCCAAGTGGTTCCATCTGGGCTAGTCCAGGCATCGGTGGCTGTTAGAGCCATGAAACGTTCTACACGCGAATTCCGTACGGTGATATTGAATTGACGATCCGCATAAGAGCCTTCGCTGTCAGTTGCTCTAACGGTGAAAGGAAATACTGCCATGATTAACCTCTTTATTGAACCGTGATGTTATAGGTGCGACTAGAACGATTACATTGAAATGATGGATCGTTTTTATCCGCGACATTAAGTGTGAACGAATAGGTCTGACTCTGAATGATATCATTATCAACTATCGTGCCACTGATCAGACCAGTCTGACCATTGAAAGAAAGGCCAAATGGCAGATTACCAGTTAACCAATAGCTTCTAAGATCCCTTCCAGTAGCTATCGTGGCGCTGAATTGAATAGAAACACTATCCCCCTTAGTAAATGTTCCAACAGAACCATTATCAGCCACTTCAACATTAGACTCATTGATAACCAGGATATCACTGATTACTGGATCTTTGGTTGAATCGTAATAAGCTGGATCATTTCTCTTCATAGTCTCAGCTATTGAACCAGTGATCTGACCATTGGCCTGATTGAGCTTCAAACCAAATGGTAAGAACCCTGACCTCAAGACGTATTTGGCCATTGATCTACCCTCAGCAGGTGTAGCTATAAGTGTTGCCGAAAACGTATCATATTCGTTGAAAGTACCAAGATCCGCATCTGTCTGCCATTCAGGTAGAGGCAGGCTAGGAACATCAACATAGGTGCCAGGAGCCTTTAAAGCAGCTACAGTTCCTGATATAATTCCAGTAGTTGGATCCATAACAAGACCCCAAGGAAGTGCTCCTTCAACCACTTGATAACGAATTAGGGTTCTCTGACCAATTGGTGTAGCTGAAATCTGAATAGATGCTGCCATGTCTTCATCATATCCAGCCAGCTTACCAAAAGGTGTTTCCCAGATAGGTCCATCTGAAGTGCTTGCTTCTTCTTTTGTTCGAAGGAACAATGGAGCGATCGTTCCACTCAACACTCCTGTGAGTGGATTGAAACTAAGACCCCAAGGAACACGATCCTGACTTGTTGGAAGACTGTAGATGACTGGCGTATTGGTGCTATTGGTGGTGAAGGTGATCTCAGGTAGTTCATCTTCCTCATCATAGGAGCCCAGAGAACCCGCATCAGGGCCAGTCCACTCTGGTCCCTCACCAAGTGCGTCAAATCCCACTGAACCCGAGATGACGCCCGTATCAGGATCTAGAGCTACACCATTTGGAAGATCACCTTGGTGAAGGCTATATCGGATTTTTAGGATCTTGACCATTATACGCTCTGAGCTCCTAATTTGATATTAATTGGAACGCCAGGTGCGGTATCACTTACCGTGCCACTCTCGGTATCCCAGGTGACTGTCGTCTTGACATTAGCGACGTTGATGCTGAACTCACCAGTAATCGACAGGTCAGTTCTATCAGTGACCTTAACTGTGAAGGTGAAAGTTGTATCCTGGGTTACTTCAGCGATATGACCACTAATCAGTCCAGTAAACATGTTGATACTAAGACCAGGCGGAAGTTCTCCACCCGTAATCTCGTAGGTCGAGATGTTATTATCCTCATCAGTAGCCTGAACTGGAATACTGACGCTTGAATCCTCGGCGAAGGTACCCAGTAGGCCAGGTAATGTCTGCCACTCAGGTGGATTGAGTTTTGTTGGAATACTGGTAATGGTAACTGGGCTGGATTCACCAACTACGGTTCCACCCCTACCAACTGCCGTCACCCTATAGACCAGGTCACCCGTGCCATCACCCACGTAGGTATTGGTATTCTGACCATCAATCACCACACCATTCAAAACCCATTCACGAGTTGTAATCGAGGCGGCATGAACCGCACCATCATCACCCGTGAAGGTAGTTCCCATCGGTCCACCCGCTGGTGAAATACTGGGTAGGGTCGTGAATACAGGCTGAACTATAAGCAGCCTAAATCTCAATCGTCCAGTATGATTGGTGTTGTACCTTATACCCATTACATCATCGCAACATCAGTGAACTGGGTAGAGGTATCGGAATATCTATTGACCGTCACCCAATCTACACCATTTGTTGATAATCTGAGTCCTCCTGAAGGCGCTACTATACTTGTTGTATCATCATTACCTTGACCACTCGAACCACCAATAACAAAGATACCGTTCTTGTAGACTGGTATTACATTTGATCCAACTGACAATTGGGTAGAAGAAATAAAAGACTTATAGGTATTCGTAACCCAGTTAATACCATCTGTGCTCGTTAAATATAATTGTGCTTGACCAGCGGTAGTGCTTTTATTGAAGAAGGCATACAGTTTACCATTCGCGTAAATGAAATCCCAAAATCGAACATTGCTAATACTGCCAAAAGATCCGGAGGTCCAATTACTACCATCGGTGCTATATTTGTAACTATTACCAGAATCGCCAGTGGCCTGTAAGTAAAGACCATTGAATCTTTTCAAAACTCCAGAATTATGAATGTTACCCGATACATCTGCCATTTCGGTCCATGTCTCACCAGAGTTAATTGACATATATCCTAATTTTTGAGTTCCATTACTCCAAGGATAATTCAGGAATAGAGTTCCATTATCCTCAGAGATAGAAAGGATGAAATTCAACAAAGGCCCAGAAACACTAACAATTAACACTGATTTGAAATTCCATGTTATACCATCGCTACTAACAAAGACACCTATCTGGCTTGTGCCACCAACATTACCTTGGTATGGTAGGTAGAATTTGTTATTGAATGACTTCATCTTACACGATGAAGTAGACGTAAAAGCGGCCAATCCTTGGCTTGCTGAAGCTATTGGAGTTCCTGTGCTATCGTAGGCTTGGATTGATGTTGTAGGAATCAAATTGTAATTCACTCCATCATAGCTCTTCCTGATGCCATCACTACAGTTGATGAGCCAGAATCCATTACCATAGGCACAACTATAGCCACCCATACCAGGTCTGAGCGTCCAAGTCGTGCCATCACTACTCGTATAGGCATCAGTTGTATTAATAGCCATATAGCGTTCAATCTTGCTATTCCTGACCGTGATGTTAAAGGAACGATCAGCGAAGCTGCCTTCACTATCTGTCGCTCTAACCGTGAAGTTGAATTGTGCCATTATTGAGCTTCCTCTACCACTATGTTGTAGGTCCTAACCGACCATGCTTGCGCTGAATCAATTGCTTTTAGGGTTATGGTGTACTGACCAGCCACCGCTTGAACCATATCAACCGTCCCACTAATTATTCCACCGTCCATGCTGAGTCCCCAAGGAAGAACCCCCTGAATGATACAAGAACGATCTATCGTTCTTCCTGCGTACGGAGTAAAGGCAAACTGAATGGATACTGTATCACCTTTCGCATAAGTGCCAAGACTTCCCTGGTTATCCACCTGCGTATCAGTGCCTTGAATCACAACTGTATCGGAGATCTGAGGGTCTTTACCACCCTCATAATAGGCAGCTTCACCATAATTGCGGAGTTCCGCAGTAGTGCCGGAGATCACACCAGTTGTTTCATCGAGACTCAACCCCCAAGGCGTTCCACCTTCTCTGATTACATATTTGACCATCTGTCTTCCAGCAGCTGGGGTGGCCGATAAAGTATAGGTGAAATCTTGGAATTCATTCACCACGCCAATAGTTCCAATTGGATCGTTCCAGGTTGGAAGAGGTAAACTTGGTACCTCGACTGTCAGGCCCGGCGCTTTAAGATCAGCGGTTGTCCCACTAATCAAACCAGTCGCACTATCTAAGACCAATCCCCAAGGAAGACCGCCACTACTCAGGGCGTAACTCGTGAGGGTCTTATTATCTCTTGGTGTGGCTGCTAGTTGGATCTCTACAGGATCACCTTCATCATAGGCTCCCAACTTACCAAATTGGGTTGACCAAATAGGCCCTTCGGTTTGATTGCTTTGGATCTTCTGAACTTCAAGTAATTCCGCGAGCGTACCAGAGATCATTCCAGTATCTGGATCCAACACTAGACCCCAGGGCATTCCAGTTCCAGATCCGGTAAGACCCAGGCTGGCCGTTAGACCTTCCGCGACATCAACTGTAATTGGCCCGAAGGATACTTCATCACCTTCGTCGTAGGCACCAAGATCATTTGAAACTGGTCCAGTGAAGCTAGGTCCCAGGCCAATATTCTCACTAGTCGCCACGCCGTTAAAACGTCCAGTATCGGTATCAAGGCTGATACCAATTGGAAGATCGCCATCAATGATCTTGTATTGAACCATATTCATTATTCCGATACCGCTTCCAAAGGCGTAAGAACCATCTCACCAGGGACTGGATCACCAACCTGACCTTGTGGTGTTTGCCACTTCACTTGGGTCTTGACATCCTTGATTAGAATCTGAAAATCTCTTGGAGTGGATAGACCTGACCAATCGGTAACAGTCACAGTGAAATCATATGAAGTATCACCAGTTACCTGACCAACTGTTCCAAACAGATGACCCGAAAACATGTTGAGCTGGATACCTGGTGGTAACTCACCACCAGTCACAGCGTAATCATAGATGTCATCATTTGGATCACTCGCAATGAGCGGATAATCAACGGTATCACCTTCAGCGAACGTAGTCACATATCCCGATCCAGTAAACCACTCAGGAGCCTGAGGGTCGGCAGGTGGTCTTACGGTTCTCTGGAACCTAAGTCGCCCCGTATATTTGGCATGAAATCGAATGCCCATAAACCACCTCCAGCAGTTCCTATTTAGTCAGTTATACAGGTGGTTAATTGGAGAACCACAGCTCATCCTTGGGTATCACCTTTCACTAAATATTGAACTACATGGAGGGTAATAGTGGCAAATCCTTGGGTCAGTCCAGCCAGCGGTAATCTTCTGAACAACGGTCAGCCTTGGCACCACAATGACACCGTGAATATCACTCTCCAATTCACCCAGGATGCCAATCCAACCAGCTTGGTTCTTAGTGGTGGAGAGCTACCTCCGGGTCTATTTCTCAACCTGTACAAGATCCAAGGCACTATTGGTCCCCTACCTAAGGATAAGACTTCCTATCCAGTAGTCTTTCGCGCTACCTACGCCACAGAGACTGGAACGAGAACTTATGATCGTTCATTCATCTTCCAGGTTGATCCAAAGGATGAAGAGCAATCCTGGTCCACTGATACGCAATTCAATCTTGGCTCAGTGAATCGTGGATCCAATGTGAATATTGATCTTCACATCAGCGATCCAGATGATGATCCACTTGTCTATCAGGTCATGGGCGTCAATGCTGGTGCGGGCACCTTTTCTGGTCTCCCCTATGGCCTAACCGTTGATACTTACGGTCGCATCACTGGATCACCGACAGTGACGGATAACCAACCTGGTGATTATTACTTCAGGATCTACGCCCGTGACCCCGATGATACCCTTAGGGTTCCACAAGGTGAAGGTGATCCTAGAATGTCTCGACAGACGTTCAAGCTCACTGTGGCACCAGAGATCATCTTGGATGCTAGACTCTCTGATGTGGTTCGATGGAATACTCCAGAGGGTTCTCTGGGTTCTACGTATGAAACCTATCCCAGCCACTTCGCAGTCAGCGCATCACCAGAGTATCAGGTAAGTGGTATTAGTTCAACTGAAACCCAACAAATCAGCTACACACTGACTGCTCAGAGTAAACCTCTCCCGACCGGTCTGATGTTGGATCAGTTGACTGGCTTGATTATTGGTCGATGCCCCTATGTCACGGTGAATACGACTTATGAATTTACCGTCGAAGCTCGCGTGGTATTCGTCAACATCAGCACTGGTGCGGTTCGTCAATCCACCATTGCTAGTCAGAGAACTTTCAGTATCAGCATTCGCAGTATCTTTGGCGTTGATAGCGTGACCAAGTTGGAGATCAACGTCCCCGCCCCAGCAAGAACAAAGATCGCTGAGTGGATCTGGGGCAATAAGGTTGAAGTCCGAGACGATTACGTGGAGAATACCACTACCTACCAGGGTGATGGTACGACCGTTCAATTCCTAGCACCCTCGGGCAAGAAGCAGGATGAGATAAAGGTCTTCATTGACGGGCAACTCAATACTCGACCCTATGATGTCATTACTTCAAATAAGTCAGATTACGTAGTATTCCAGACCGGTGAAACTGAAACCCTGACTGATCTATCGGGTTGGGTCGCTGAAGGTAATGGCAATTGGGCCCTCCAGCCAGGTAATGCTACGGTCAAGCAGAATATCAATGGCACGCCAACGGTCTTCTATAGCGATTACCTGGCTTATGGTAAGAAACTCTCCGGTACGATTGAGGTTCTACCAGGCTCGGGTGATGATGACTTCATTGGCTTCGTGGTTGGTTTTCAACCCGGTGACATAACGGCTACCCAGACCGATTTCATTCTCATCGACTGGAAGAAAGCAGACCAGACTGGCCTCGGTGTCATGGGCTTTTCAGTCTCCAAGGTAACTGGTGGGTTTGGTCCAAATGCTGGTGATCACAGCAAGACTGGTATTACTGAACTGGCTCGAGGCAATACCCTAGGAGATGTGGGTTGGGTCGAGGGTCAGAGTTATTCCTTCGACATTGAGTTCAGTCTCACCAATATCAAGGTCTGGGTTGATGACGTTCTCCAAGTAGATGTCAATGGCACCTTTGCTGATGGCCGTTTCGGCTTCTACAACAATAGCCAGGGTGGCGTACAATATGCTGGTGTGGCTTCCTCTTATCTCGCTCCACCCGATGGTGTGAATATTGTAATCAAACGCTACACCAATCAATCAGATGGAACAGAAACCGATTACCTGACTATCTTGGGTCATGATAACGTCTACAGGGCTTCGGATGATAACTTTGGTAAACGGAAGGATTACAGGATCCTTCTAGCCAGCGGCCTGAACTATACTCAGGATGGTAGCTTCATGGATAAGCTCAAGGATTATCACCATCCAACCAAATTGCGTATTGGTCAGTTGGCCTGGGCCGCTGCTCGTTCACCCGAGGGTGTCTACCTCTATGACATGATCTACCTGACCATCCAGGATCCCATGGAAGGTGCTGCTGGATTTGATGTACAGAATAAGGAACAACTCCTTAACCGCTACCAGGGTAGCCTGACTAACAAGAAGACAGCCATTCCACAATGGAATCTAAGTGCCGATGATTCGCATTATTTCCCCAATAGTATCCGTAATCTTCGCCTAGATATGGAACAACAGAGTAATCGACTTGCTTGGCCAGAGCAGAACCAACCAGCTGCCACTCGGGGTTATGGCCTTGTGGGTAAGGAAGGCCTTCCACTCTGGATGGTGAGTGAGCAAACCTCGGGCCAGCCAAGTTCAGTTCTCAATTACGTCTGCGCCATTGAACTGGTATGTGTCAGACCTGGTAGTGGTGCGGGTATTGTCAAAACTCTCACACAGGCCGGAATGAATGATGATCTTCAGGGCACGACTATTGATGTGGATCGTTACCTTCTGAACTCGGATGGTTTCTCTTCCACTACATTCGACTTTGATCCTGATACTGGTTCGATCACAACCTTCGATGGTCCTGATAATCTAACCACACCCACAACTCAGCTGACTACCTTTGACACGGTTCTACAGTCTGAAGCTAAGTATTATAAGTTTCCACCTGGTGACAAAACGTATTGGTCTGACAGTGAAACGGTTGCTCCTTTCTTGGATCCAACCAGTACAACCAACCCAACCAGGCGCTGGAAGAAAGTTTAACGAGGAGATCCGATGAGTGATATTCTGACCAAGGTCAACCAGATCGGTCTCAATACTGCCTTTCCCATTGCGGGGCAGAACAACTCCTCCGAGGGGTTCCGTCAGAACTCAAGGGCGGTGCTAGCCGGTCTGACCGAAGCAAGTGATGAGCTGACCAAGATCCAAACCACCCGTTTCACCTTCAGTGGTGATGCGGCTGGTCAGAGTGATCGTATTGGTAATGCGGTTGTCATTGGATCTTCCGATCCAGCCCTAGAGATCAACTTCACCCTCGCCAATACTGGCGTGACTCCTGGTATCTATTCCACAGCGACTCAGGATTTTGAACTCACGATTGATGCTAAGGGTAGGATCACACTTGCTAATGTGGTAGATCTCACATCATCAATTGACTGGGGTAACTTTGGAGCAGGAGATCCACTCACACCAAGTTCTACCGATTGGGGAACGGGCAGTTCTTTCAATCTACCTATCCCCACCTTCAACGCCAAAGGTAGACTCACCAAGGTAGCGCAAGCCACTATCACATATGGTCTCCAGGATCAAGTGTTGACCCATAATGCTTTGCTGGTTGGTGGCGATCAGAATACTTCCATTGAACTTGCTCCACCAAGTGGTAACCAGGGCTACAGTCTGGTCTATGATGGCACGACGATCAAGTGGCAGCTCATTGGGGCGGGCACAGTTAGTGGTATTATCGCGGGCCAAGGAATCAAGGTCGAAAGTGATCCATCCACCCCAACTGTTTCGTTGGATCTAACCAACCTCACAACTGAGACTCTGGTTGGTGATGCTGATCTTCTTGTTTGGCAGGATGTCTCGGAGGATCAACCAAAGAGTGTTACCCTGAGTGATCTGCGTCATCAGCTTGTCAAGGTATCAGCGGATACCGCACCGAGTCTTGGTGGCAACCTGAATGTAAATGCGTTCTCGATCTTCTCCACTAACCCATCTGGCCTGGTGCTGAAGAACTCACCCACCAATACCAAGACAACCCTCTCCCTAACAGATACGGGCCTAACCCTCCAAGGCTCCGATGGTGCTCTGGTTTGGCTCAATGCCCCCGTGGTGAAGCTCTCAGGGCTAAACGTCGACCTTATCAGTGATTCTGGTGGTATAGTTAGCCTAAGTTCAGATCATCTCAGGCTGAATGGCTTGGCTTGGCCAAACACCACACCAACAAATGGTCAGAACCTAGTAATGACGAGCCAGGGTCTTGCGTGGCAGACTCCTGCGACATTCTACCAGACCATCGAGAATACTATTTTCGTTGGCCCGAACGGTAATGATACAAATGGTAATGGTTCACTCAACACGCCATACCTTACTATCAATAAGGCTCTAGACAGCGTTCCAGTTCAGGATGATAGCCTCTATACCATCATGCTTCTTGGTGGTGAGTATAATGAATCCCTCGATATCACCAATATCTACAATATCGCTTTGGAAGGATTCTTCGCCAGCAATCCAAGTATCATTACCGGAACGGTGAGTCTTGGTTACAATATTAAGACCTTCCAAATGTCTAAGATCCGCATTGACAACTCTGCTCGAGATGTATCGGATCAACAACCAGTATTCATGGTTACAACTGGTATTGATTCTCTCTTGGTCAAGGATTGTGAAATCCTCCGTGGGCCAAATGAAAAGAGTGACCTTCTAGCCGTTACACTATCTGGTCAACATACCCAGGATGTAGTCTTCCAGAATACCACTATTCAGGGCACTGTGAGTAATACTCTTCAGAGCCAGGATAGTGCTCGCTTGGTAATCAGCAATCCAGGTCTTCCAATTGATGGTTGGCTTGGTATTGAAACGGATGGTGACAACTATACCTACATCAATAGCGCTCCTCTACTGAAAGGCGTTCGCCATAATACTGGCACACTCATCCTTGAGAATATTGGCGCTATCAAACCTGTCACTTACCAGATCTCCATTGACCAACCGTCTTTGCCAAACTGGAAAGACAGCACAACACCCTATTATCTCAATAGCGTAACTGGTAATACGTCAGAGGAAGATCCCAATAATCCAGGTTATGGTCTGGATGGAGATCCTTTGGCTCGCTTCCTGGATGATGAGGGTGATCCAAGTGAGACACTTCTCCTAGACGCAAATGGAGATCCAATCGAGGATCCTGACCATCTAGGTGAAAATCCTACAGTTTACCTGATGACCCAGTACATTCAGGATCTAATAAACCAGGATCCCATTGTTACCGATTACACTGTAGGTCTCTACAGCACAGCCACCAATCCAGTTGACCCTGATAATGATCCCCAGGGTAGGTTGGAGTTGACCAATGTGAACTTCTACTACGATGGTGAGTTCAGCAAGATTTACAAGTCTGGTGACTGTGATTGGGTGATGACCCGAGTACGTCGCCGAGCAGACCAGGATTTCATCAGTGGCGCGCGTATCGCGTATGATGTACAACCTGATGAGGGTCAGTTCCTCGCTCACTTCACAGCTAGTGGTATCAACCTCCGTTACACTGATGATGGCTCGAATGTTCCTGGCAATGTGATTGACGCACAGAATGCCAACACCTTCCAGATTCTACTAGCCGCTAGCAGCACAATTACGCTCAAGACACCCCTGGCTAGCGCCTACGCACCAGGCCCACTAACCACTAGTGGTGAGATGTACACAGAGATCCTGATTGTTGTGAATCAGGATGAGACTGGTGGTAAGAATGTCACCTTCCTCGAGGATAGTGGCACAGGTATTAGTTGGCTCACCGAGAGTTCAGCTAATCCAACTGCTGGCGGATACACCTTCTACATCTTCCGTTACTTCTCGAGGATTCGAAAGTGGGTGGCCTTTAAGCAGGCTGATGGTAATAGTCTTAAGATCAGCCCAGTCACCACATCAAGCTATACTCTGACTCCTACTGACGCTGGCTCTTACATCAGACGCAATAACGCGACAACAAATCAGGTCGTCGTACCCGCAGCCAGTGATGTGAATTTTGCTCTCGGTACTCAGGTTCAAATCGTTCAAACTGGACCAGGGCAGACAGAGATCCAGCCAGCAAGCGGTGTGATCATCAACACGCCAGATGGATACTTCCTGAGGAAGCAATTCAGTAGAGCGCTATTGACTAAGATCGCTCTAAATACATGGGATCTAAGTGGTGATCTAGATGTAGGTCAGGTAGTCGCACCAACGATTACAGTGGATAACAACAATACCAAGGTAGATGATACTCACATCACTGCCGATGGTAAGAATAACTCATAAGCCGTCAGGGCAAGGAGAGCAACATGGCACAAGAAACTATCAATGTTGGCACCACTGCCAATGACGGCACGGGTGATGGCCTTCGCGATGCTTTCGTGAAGGTCAATGATAACTTTGGTGAAGTCTACAGCAACATCTCGACCAAGGCACCAAAGGGTGATATCACAGCGGCCGGTCTGACCACCACTGGCCCAACTATTATTGGTCGAACCGATGAGACTTCAGGAACCGTTCAGGCGCTAGATCAGGCTAGCGTCAAGACCATCCTAACTCTGGATAAGGTTGACAATACTGCTGACACGGATAAGCCAGTCAGTACAGCGGTTCAGACAGAACTAGATGGTAAGGAGCCAACTCTTACAGCGGGTGATGATACTCAATATTATCGCGGTGATAAGACTTGGGCTACTCTGGATAAGACTGCGGTTGGTCTTGATGCCGTCGAAAATACAAGTGATGCTGACAAGCCAGTCAGTACGGCAACTGCCGCAGAACTAGCCACTAAGATGGATAGTGATGCCGCTATTCCAGCGACCCAACTAACAGTCACAGCAACACAGAGAATTCTTGGCCGAAATACTGCTGATGCTGGAGCGGTAGAAGAACTAGTTGGATCTCAGGCAAAGTCGATCATTGGTCTAGGTCTCGTGGATAATACCTCGGATCTTGCCAAACCAATCAGCACAGCAACACAGTCAGCCCTTGATAATAAACTTGACAAGAATGCTGAGATTCCTATCAGCCAAGTAACTGATCTACAGGATACTCTGGATGGTAAGGCAAATACTGGTCTGGATATCTCCACCACTACTGGTAATCTAGCGGTTACTAGGATCGCTCCTGGTAATGATGACCAGTTCCTAAGCGTCGTTGATGGTGTGGTTACTTGGGTCGCTGCGCCTAGTGGTTCAAGCGCTGTTACCAGCGTGAATGGCAATACTGGTGCGGTAGTTCTGAGTAAGAGTGATATTGGTCTGGATAAGGTCGATAATACCGCTGATGCTGATAAACTGACCAGCACCGATACCCAGAATAAACTAGATGCGAAGGTTGATAAGGTCAGTGAACCAACGGCAGATCATCTAGCAACTCTGACAAGTGATGGCGGTATCCAGGATAGCGGTAAGGCACTAAGTGACTTGGCCCTAACGAGTGATATTCCAGTAATTCCCCACTATGTCAAACTGATTAAGAGTGATGCCTTCGCGAGCGAGACTGATTCCTTCTTTGATATGGCTACTGATGCTTGGAAGATTGACCTCGCAAATTGTTACATTGTGGCCTTGACTGCTCCAACTCAGGATACCACTTTGAACCTCCTGAATAATGGTACGCAGATTGGTACGTTTACTTGGCTCGCCAATAGCACAACTGGCACGTTGGATATTCCTAACTCAGATGATCTCAATGTACAGAGAGGTCAGACCCTAGAAGTCACTCCACCAAGTGATTGGGACACGACTGCTTTGGCCAAGATATCCATCATCCTCCACAACTAAGATGAAGCCCTGGAACTATCATCCAGGGCTTCACCATGACTGGTAAGTAATAGGACTATTGGAGAACGTAATGGGTATTAGATTTTTGGGTCACCTTCCTCCTCCACAAGGATTGAGGATTAGACGAATGCCACCTCAACCAATCTGGCCAGCACAGTTCTTTAGTTCTGGCGTTGAACTGAATGGTGATCTTCCAACCTTCGCTATCTCCAATAACAATACCACTGCTTCGATAATCTCAGGAACCAACTATAGTAATGGGTTCCCCGCTTATCCAATAGGCGGAGGTAAGACCTATTTTGAATGGAAGATTGAAAGCATCAATCCATCTATCGAATCCTACATTGGAGTTTCTTATTGGCCATCTGGAAGTGGAAATACTTGGAAATTTGTGGACCAAGTAGGCCAGGGCACTACAGATACCATAGTGGTTGATCAGAATGGAAATGTTTGGGGCGGCGCCTCAAATTCTACCAATCACCACGTCTCAGGCAGTATTCTGGGCAGATCGCTCCAAGCCGGTGATATTGTTGGTATAGCCGTTGATAATACCGCAATGGATGGATACCTCCAGAAGGTAAACATCCATATCAATGGCAAATGGGCTGGTTCAAATATCACCACCGATGATGTCAATGATTCAACCAAATACCTCTCCTACACGGGTATTGATCCAAGAGATAATCTATTCCCCTGGATTGGTGGCAAGAATGGTTCCATTACAGCTACCTTGAATTCAGGCCAAGAATACTTCAAAGTCAAGCTCACTAACTATAAGAAACTAGGAAGCCCAGTAGGTCGAGTAGGGTGGAGACCAGGTCCCCAAGTAGTGCTCCAGGATAGCCAGACAATAGCCAACACAATTTCAAATCCAACAACGCTAGCCTATAGAGGTGCTAGAGCAGATAGAGCTTTCCCCTTCACAGGTAAACCCTATTTCGAGGTTACAGCTTCGAATATTAGACCGAATAGTCGTTTCGGTTTTAATCAGATTAACTATGGCCTTGGAAACCAATTTGGTGACGCGGGCTCATACACCTATGGTGACCAGAATGCCTTCGAGCCCTCAACGGGTAAGAAATGGTCTAGAGATGCCGCAACTTCCTACATACCAAGTGTACCAGTGGGATCAACAATCACCTATGGGTTGGCTGTCTCGATGAACAATACAAACTCACCACAGGTGACGATAATCCACCCAACTGGCCAGACATCTCTATCCTACCTGAGTTGGAACAAGAGTGGCCCAGGCACGGTCTTCTACGTAGAAGACCTAAAGAATGAACTAGGCAATACTTGGTATCTTAATGGCGGTCACGATCCGTTTACTTATGGCCCACCCGCTGGTTTCACTGCTTGGGATGATTTATCCTGATAACCAGAGCCTTTCTACAAAGAACCAATAGAGCATCAGGAAGAAAATCATGTCAATTACGTTCAATGCCAACTATACCGGTAGACTAAACTTCAGTCATCCACCACCTAAGCCTGTCTGGGTTACTGGTGATTTCACGGTTACTGATTACTCGGGCAATAGCAACTATAGCGTGATCAAGAATCGGGTAACTAGAGGTTCTGGTTCTTCCTATCAGAATATCGCACCCCTGTGGGGTAGGATGGGTGGTAAGTTCTACTGGGAAGTGGCAATCCTAAGTTCAAAGTCTGATACCTATATTGGATTCATTCAGACATTTGCCAATAATTACCAAACTATAAACCCCCATCCTGGCAGCTTTCTAGGCAATTATTCATTGGTCATGCAGGATGGAACCTTATACCAGAACGGCATTAGCCAAGGTAAGATCTTCTCCACGTCATTTAAAAATGGTGATATCTTGGGGTTTGCTGTTGATGAAACCCAAGCGAGTTCAACCAATAGAGTCAAAGTAACCCTGAATGGTCAGCCAGCAACACTTGGCATCTCGGCACCCAATACGTCAATGATTAGACCCTTTATGGGTTGTACATCAACACTAACCTCTTTCAAGCTACTAACCAATCCAGCTGATCAACACTACACTCCTGAGGGCTATGAAGCGATTGGTGGGATGTCAAATGATATGAACCTCCTGGCTATCCTGAATTGTATCAATATATCCAAGACCCAAGTGAGCTTTACTGATCCAACCCAAACCTATACTGGATGCCGATCCAACCTACCAATAGTTGATTCACCTTCCTATTGGGAATTTGGCACCGATGTAGTCAATACCCATGCGACTTGGGGATTTAGAAGCAAATTCTCCAGTGCGACCTCAAGTTGGGCAACGGTGGCAAACAATGAAACCTCTTTTTCAAGAGATGGTAGTGGCAGAAGTGGTGGCGTAGTGATTTCCTGGAATGGCCTTACATCAAAGGTAGGCCAACCAGTAACTCTTGGTGTGGCACTTAAGGGAACAAAGATCTGGATCCGGGACGATCAGGGCTGGCAGAATGGTGATCCAGAACTAGACCAGGGCGGCCTGACTATTGCCAACCCAGTAGATACTTTCTTCGCTATTGAGGAAGGCCAGCCAACCAATACTAGTACATGGACCCTTAACGCGGGTAAGAGCTCCTGGATACTTGGAGAGCCACCAGCAGGCTTTAAAAGCCTCAATGATGCGATGCTCTACTGGTATGCGGGTGAATAACAATCACATTACCTATACGGCGAATGATGGAGAGAATAATGAGCCTCAATATTAATGGAAGACTTGCTCCTAAAGGAACAATTCATCTAACAACTCTCAATCCATTACTATTAACACCAGGTATGGCTTTTCCTCGCTTTTCTTCAACGGCTACCAATGATTCAAATTCATCCTATGTGATTGATAAGACATCTTATGGCGCAAAGAGGATAGGCGGATCCTCCACCCAGAATCTATTTCCCCTATCTGGTATCTCTGGTGGTAAACACTATTTTGAATTCAAAATACGTTCAATCACCGATGATAGCTATCTAGGCTATAGCTTAATAGTTCCTAATAGATCAGATTACAGAACTGGTAATCCGGGAGTCAGTGGTGATATTCCTGGTGCGACCATTTATGTGCGATCCGATGGAACATTATACGCAAACAGAAATTCTACAGGTAAACTATTCTCAAGTGGATTGAAAGCTGGTGATATCCTGGGCTTTGCTTTTGACCTAACTAATCATATTGGTCTTTTTAACATAAACTTGAATGGAACATGGGGAAATCTGAGTGGCCAACCTATAACCATAACTGATGTGAGTCAAAGCACTAGGAAGATTGATGAGATATCAGTCTACGCAAGTTCTCCTACTTGGACTCCATTCATGGGTAGTGATTCAAAACCTGGTCTAGACGTTTTACTGAATGGTGGACAATTAGGTCTGGTAAGTCTTCCAGACGGTTTTAGTGGGTTGGGATCACCAACTAACTTTGTAACTCTTAATGCTGGGTACCAAGCAGAAAATATCACACCAACAAGCGTCAAAATGAATATAGTAAATGGACGGGGTTATTGTAGATCAGGACTACCACTTCCTACTGGTTCTAAATACTATTTTGAGGTCACTACTACCAAACTTAATACAGACTCCAGAGTTGGATTACGGAACTATAGACAGGATGATGAAGCAAACTTTGGTGATACCTCACAACTCCATGAAGATGGCTATGAACTATCTTCAGGCAAATGGTATCATGGCGCGGCCTCGACCTCTAGTTTCTTTTCCAGCAGTTCAGTAGGATCACCTACCATTATAGGTATGGCTCTAGATACAACTGATACTTTGAATCCCCTTCTTTGGATCAGAACCTCATCAGGTTGGCACGATGGTAATCCAGCAAATAATACACCAGCCGCTAGAAATCCTTATGCTGATGTTGATGGTATATCGGCTTACATTGGTATCAGTGATACCAATACTTCAGCAACTGATATGGCTACCTGGTCAGTTAATGGAGGGGATAACTCTTGGGCCTTTGGTATCCCCTCTGGGTTCACTAGTCTGAACCTCGCTATGGCTGATTATTTCAATGCGTGACCCAAACCAATCTATGGTCACTCAGGATCTACTAGTCAAACAAAGACTAGAACGGATGTCAGTTCTGACCTATCTGAATCAAATACAGAGAGGCCATAAGACTTGGGCAGATACCTATCCACCAAGTAGAAAGGCCCTTCTGGACTATAGAGCGCATCTGCTCAATAACCCAGATTGTCTGGGTCACCAATATGCCAATATATTGGATGCTCTACTAGACGCCAATCCACTACTGACCAACTTGGATTCCAAGATGACTCGAATAACCAGCTTGACCTTCCAGGAAGTATTAAGGCCAGATGATTTGAATCTTCCTGGTTGATCAGATGATTTTGGAATGATGCGAAGGTCAGAATCTCTTGACCCAGGTACTAGAAAGCTAGAAGGTCTGAAATCTAGAAAACGCTCTTCAAGGCGCGGGTCAAATTTTGGCCAAAATGGTAAGGTTGACTTCATGGCTCTTGGAACAAAGTCAAAGATCAACCCATAGTCTAATCCATAGTAGATCCAAATCAGATCTACAGTAGAACCATTTACCACTACTTGGAACTGATATCCTAGTTTCAGAGCGATCCTATATTAACTCTAGAATCACCCTAGAATCACCCTAGATCTGTGGTTATGGTGGAGGAATTATTTTCACCAATCTCCTGGCCAATTCTTTCAAAACCCCGCAGATCTGCGTTATTGGTGAGCCTTATGGCCTTGAGAAAATGGTAGAAAATAGGGTATATGGGGTTAATTTCTGCTAGGTGCTCTTCCTATTCAGATACGTCACGCCAGAGTTCTATATAGACGGCTCACTACTGGGTTATTAGGGCTGAGTGATGTATGAGGTATCCTTGGTCAGTATTACGACAGACATATGGCCACATCGTCGGTCTTTACCGCGTGGTCTGGCCTTGGGGCCTTCGCGGCGGGTTTTGAGGATGGAGCCCAGTAATGAACTTTGTGAGTGGTTGAATCAGTATGGTAAGAGTCTTACTCATATAGAGCAGATTATCCATGGATCTATCTGGGCGTGGAACCAGGATAGTATTGGTTTAAAGTTCGTCTTTGAGGGTGCCGCCGAGGCAGTAATGTTCAAGCTGGTGTGGGGTGGGTGTTAATCAAAGATATAGACCAACTGAGCATTGTCTCTTATAGATGGTTCTATGGTTTTGATCCACGACATCATTTTGTCTCATCAGGAGTGTCTGTTGTATGGGATTTCCTATAACCGCCCTGGTGCGAAGGATCGACGTAGTGTGGTTCGTATGTTGTATGGGGATTGGTTTGCGAATCATGGGTTGAAGTTGACTCGTGATTATCTGGTTGATTTCTTACCCTATGGACCGAAGGGTTTCTGGCCGCCAGATCAGAGGTCAATGGTTCGTCTAACCATTCTGAATGCCAGGAAGGCCGTATTGTTCAAACTCACCTGGGGTGGTCAATGAGTTACGTCTTTGACGTCTCGAGTAAGGATAATGATCTCGGTGAGGTCGATGCGTTTGTGCGTTATGAGAGTTATGGTGATTACCTGGGTTGTAACAAGTGGGATGGTCTTCATACTACCTACAATGTGGAGTTCACTGATAAGCGGTATGCTCTACAGTTTAAGTTGAAGTTCAATGTGGTAGTAGTGAAGTGGGATGAGTCTGATGACATGGAGATAGTCACAGAGCAGGATCTAAGGGATCGTGGTTATAAGGTCATGGAGATCAGCATTCCGCAAGAGAAATCTCAAGAGTTCAGGATGTGGTGTGAGGTGCGTGATTTCCCCATTGTCGATGAGATCAAGTTCATTGGTGTCAATGAGAAGTTTCGCGTCTATGTGCCAGAGAATCAGATGGTTCTGACTAAGCTAACCTGGAGTGGAATGTGATTCACGTTGACATTCCAGATTCCAAGGTCTTCCATGAAGTTCCTTGTAGTGAGTCACCCTGGGGTTCAGTCGAGGAATTGACCGATGAGATCTTTGATTGGTTGGAAGTTCATATGGACGGTCAGTGGGATTATGACTGTCAGGGTATGATGGTTCGGTTCTCCTTTCCTGATGATAAGATTGGTGAGGCTCTATTGTTCAAGTTGGTTTGGGGTGGGTTATGATTGAGGTATTCCTGGGTTGGGATCGTTTCGTTGAGATCTCCAGTGAGGCGAGTGACAACTGTTATGATTTTGACTCTGGCCTCAGCTATTTGGAACAATGGTGTGGGGACCGTTGTCAGTTTTTCTGGACTGCCCAGCGGGGTCGGTCAGAAAGCCCTGGCAAGGGTGAGAGGGGCTTCCTATTTCGTTTCCATAATAATGGTGATGCCCTGATGTTCAAACTCACATGGGCATAGAGCATTATACCGAGGTTCAGTTGAATCTTCCTGTCTGGTATCCTGTGACTTTACATCGTAGGCACCTGGGTGATATCCAGTATGAAATTGGTCTTGATGACCAGCCTACTGCTCCTTGTGCTAGAGATTATTTGGATCTTTGGTGTAATGCCAACACCTTTGGTGCCTGGGAAAGCATCATTGACACGCATGTGGTCATATGGAAATTCATAGATAGCCGAGATGCCGTCTTGTTTAAGCTAACGTGGGGTGGTCAATGAGTATCCTTTGGGATTCTAGATTTGATGATAATGAATATCACCATACAGCCAGGGATCCAGCTTGCCTTGGGGTTGCCAGCCTTCCGGCTTGGTATCAGGATTATCCGCTTGTAAGATTGGATCTTATTGAGAACCATTTACGAGTTTGGGATTCTATGGCTTGGCTCAAAGAGCAATGTGGGCCGTATTGTGAAGGTGGCCCATGGGCTGCTTATTTGACCCAAGAGGTCTTCCACTTCTATATCAGGGATCCTAGTGTTGCGATGATTTTCAAGTTGACCTGGTCATGATTTCTTACGTTGATAGTGAGACGGGCTTCCATGTGGTTATCGTACCTGCCAGCCGTGTCTTGAATGAAGTCTGGGGGAGTGAGGGTTTAGAGAACTATAGCATCAAATCAGAGATCGTATCATGGCTTCGAGAGTTCCTAGATACCAAGACTACCAAGGAAGTCTGGTATCGGCCGATGGTAATGGAGAGTGTAGTAAGGTTTGGCTTCAAGGATCCTGATAAGGCGGCTCTATTCAAGTTGGCCTACGGATGATTCAGATCAAGCATTCTTGGTGGCGTGGGTTACTTGGTTGGCCCTATCTGGTTACTCATCTGGACTATATGTCTTACTCGGATGGTCAGATCTGCCATACGGAGAATCACCTCTTTGAGATGGAAGAAGGTGTATGGGCCGTTGCCTGGCAGATCAGAGAACCAATACTCAATTGGCTTCTTGAAACCAACATAGCATGGAAGGCAGAGCAGAAGGGTTCTCAATCGGGGATTTGGTTTCGGCGTAAGCAGGATGTCATTCTATTCAAGTTGACATGGAGTTGATCCATGTTACTATTCTGGAATGGACTACCTGGAGATCCCGGAGATGACCTCCTTTATTTCAACATACCGTTGAGTAATGGGAGGATCTGGGTTAAATCGGGTAAGGGCCAACATAAGAAGGGTTGGCGCCTAGTGCCTGAGGTCAAGGTCTTCCTCTATGGTTGCGGGGTCTATGATCGCGAAGGTTGGATGTTTCATATGGATCCTAGCCTTTGGGACCAGTTCAACGAAGAGCAACCACAGGCTGGCCAATTCTTAGCTATCACCGGTTCAAAGGCTATTCACTCACGTGGCAGGGCTTTGAAGGGGCTTGGTTATTTCACGCCTGGTCTTCTAATGAACCGTGCCGATAAGCCGAAGGCCGCTATGTTCAAGCTAGCCTGGCTATAAATTGATTTTGCTCTAGGGTCACCATTATAGTGGCCCTATGGGTGTTACATTCGCGCTTGATCATCACATAGATCTCCAGAACCATGCTGGGTGGCTCTGGTATAGTTGGGATGGTAATAATCCTCCCCAGGATCGCCAAGTAGTTCAAGGCGATAGCATCATTCGACCACCTAGTGTTTCTCGTATGGCAGACTGGTTCTTCCTTTCTGACCTAGCCCTTATAATCATCAACCCTAGTAGGTATCTGTTGACGCCTGTGCTGTATGGCGAATGGCGATTATGGATAGAAGATCCAGCCCGTGCTGCTCTCTTCAAATTGAGATTCATGTGATAGAGGTCAGAGTGCGTTCTGATCGCCTGTTTATGTATCAGGGAACTCTTGAAAATATGCCAAGTGGCCTAAGGGTTTATCGTGGTAACCATGTTCTATCCAATGAGGCTCGCCAGTGGTTCTTTGATACCGGTCTGGTTCCCCAGTATGAGTTGTATAAGTTGGTATTCATAGGGCAACCTTGGATGGCTACCTTCTATTTCGAATCACACCGAGACGCTACGTTGTTCAAGTTGACGTTTGGGTAAAAGGTGCTAGCTTGGTGTGATGGAAGTCGAAGACATCAGCCAGGGTATGATTGAATATGGCGAGGCCAATGGCCGTGTATTCGTTTCTTGGGATCCTAGGGTTCTCCAATGGGTGAAGATCGATGAACCTGATGCCCATTGCGAGCACCTCACAGGCAAGCGAGATACTCAGATCGTTTGTTGCCCTTATGATCACACCAGAAACTTTCAGATTGTTGAACGACCTTCCTTCAAACAAGGCATGACATTCTGGCAAATCAAGGATGAGATCCATGATTGGCTTGTTGGCATGGGTTTCAAATATGCTATTGACCGACGCTGGGATGGTCAGGAGTTCGGATGGAAAGTTGGTTTTCTCACAAAGAAAGAGGCCGCGGCATTCAAACTAGCGTGGTGGAAACCATGAGCACAGGGTTATTCAAGCTCACTAGCATCACTACTAGTGCTGCTCTTGCTCAAAGATATCCAACATCTGGGTCGATCCGTTATGAGCTAAACCCTGAGCTAGAAGCTTGGTTTGCTGACCAAGGTTGGGTTATGGGAAAGGATTGGCGGTGGCAATGGACCTCAGATCCAGTCTTCTATTTCACTGACGGTAATAAGGCTATGATCTTCAAACTAGCTTGGGGTGGCCAATGAATCAGATGAAACATAAGGTGGATCGTTCTATCCTTATCCAACAAAACAAGGTACGACGTCGAGCCCAAACGTCAGTAGCTGATTGTTTCAAACTAGTTATGATCATGACACCCTTCAACTATAGATCGATGATCCGGGAGCTCAATAATTCTATTGGTATGAAGGCCTATGAAGTAATAGGCCCAGTTCAGGCCAATAATAATAGGGTCAATGTGGAGATGTATGTTCCTGGAAAGGATTTGGCTTTACTTCTTAAGTTGAAATGGGCTGGCCAATGAAGAAAGAATGGCCCCATGAGATTCACATCTACTATGAGGTCACTCGGGCCAGAGAATTACTCAATTGGCTTCATGAGCAAGGCCACGTTCTTCACGAAACAGTGAGGTTTGGTAAGAACCATCAGAAGACCGGTGATCCTAAGATCACCCAGCAGGTCTTCTTCAAAGATCCACAACAAGCTATGATGTTTAAGCTCGCATGGGCATAAAGCAGAATCCTCGCGGGGAGTGGATGGTCATTATACGACATTCCTGTGATATCTTTGAGCCAATTGATAGACCGCAGTTATCCAGATCAATTACACAAGATGGTCTGGATTGGCTTATGGAGCATATTGGACCTGTTCCATATGGGATCAATGACACTTCTAGACACCATCCTTGGCGGTGTCGCGTGTGGAATCTCGGCCCGGATAGTGAACACGTCTTCTTCTTCCATGAGAAACGTGATGCTATGTTCTTCAAACTAGTGTGGGCGTAGCTCTAGACCTATCCTGTTTGCCCCTACAAGGGTCTACTAAGCCCAAGCGAGCTTGAAACGCATTGCGTTAACCTTATCCTTGAAATAGATGTTAAAGACTTTGCTTCCGTAACCAGTGACGTAATCCTTACCCCGTATTCCATAGCCATCTAAAGTGGAAGGAAATTGATCATTGAAAGCTTCATAGATGACAAGATCCTCAGGTAAAGCACCAAAAAGACGATGTGGAAATCCGATTGGGTCGTTTTTCATAAATTGGTAAGTTAGCACTGGGTGGATCATTGGCTCTGGTAATCCTTGAGGATAACATCCTCATTCAGAGCTAGTTTGAAGAGCATTGCTTCATTGGCGCAACGGAAGCGAACGCAGATCCTTCCTAGATAATCTTCGTCACCATCGACGATACAAACATCTTGGACTATACCGTAAGTCTTTTCAATGTGATGAAGCAGAGCATATACTGATGCTGGTTCACCCAATGAAGCTTTAGTTGATACCTTGTAGCCTAGATCTCTGAAGGCTCGGGTATTCCCCATCTGCCTTTGGATCTCCATCCAGCGATCAGCGTTATTCCGGATATCTACAAGATGGTCACGCGGTGTCATGGATTCCAGGTGAGCTTGAATCTTAGAGCTTGTTTGGGGCAGGCAAAGTCTACGTATATGCCTGAGAAGCCATCAAAGTCAATGACCCAATCCACTCCTTCCTCGCCGTAAGTCTCATCTAGAATCTCGGTCACTCTCTTATGGGCTATAGCCTTTGCCAGGACTCCACCCAATCCATAAGCAAATGAAGGTTCAAGCGGTCTGATGAGAACTTTGGTAGATGTCATAGGCAGAATGATAGCTTGAAGTAGACGGCTTTGCCAATATCTTTGAACCAGACCTCGTAGACATTTGACTTAGTGGAATGGTGAACGATCATCCATTCCTCAAACTCTGGCCAACCTGTATCTAGGAGCCACCATCGTACCATGTAGTGATGAATAGGTGTTACTACCTGAGGTAGTTCTACCCTATGAGGTCTAGGGCTTGTTGGAAGGTCGAAGAGCTCATCCACCCAATACTTAGTTGGGTGGTGAGATGTTAGATTGACCTACCACCAAAGGTTAGTTTGAATAACATAGCTGTTTCGTCATTACCTTTGATCTGGAAGAAAGCCTTGAATGAATTGGGGTCTATGTAGGCATCCCAGAGGTAGTCGGTAGTAAAGAGGTAGGTTGGATCATATGGTGGAGTGGATTCCATAAGCTCTCTTGTCTTATGTGCCATCATTGTGCTAGGACCTAGACGTTCTTCTAACCATTGTGACGCCTCTTTGGTAGTATTGTCATCAATAGGTACCTCGATCCGATTGATCTTACCCCTATACATCACGATTCTACACTCCATTTCAACTTCGCATACAATGCCCTACGAGGGTCTTTAAAGGCTATTCCAGTTCCCCTATTAAGCAGGGTTCCTATATGAGTTTCAGGGCCTTCGTTGACCCTCTCTAGTGCGTTAAAGACCCTCCAAGCATCGGTATCTAATTCTTCAAGCCAGTCGATCATGAAGTTGAGGTTCTTACCCACGATGACCTGATAAGGATAGACATTCCAATCGATCCTCAGATAAGGATCGAAATATCTGGGTTCAACCCCATGTGAGCTTGAAGAGCAGAGCATGATTAGCTTGTTTAAACTTGAAGCAGATGGATGTCATGCCATAATCTCGAAACATCCACATAGTGATAGCCTTCCAACTAGTGCCCCAGGCTCCAACATTATCGGCTAACCAGGCATAGACATCATCCTTCAGACCGGTGTCAAAGCCCATATCATCAAAGTCGCAGACCTTCTCCTTACGGATCCAGATTTCGAAGGTATCATCCATAAAAGACCCTCGGGTCATGCGGATCAATTGGAACTATGTGAATCATTATCAGGTGTTGCGCTTGTGAGAGTCAGCGGAATGTAGGGGCAATAGATGAAAGTCGAACCATCATCTCCGATTTGGATCTCCTCACGAGCCTGCCATGCCAATTTGAATAATTGGAAGAAACGCTGATCAGTAATCGTGATACATTCAGTGCGATCTATCCGACCAGTTCCCCATTGGCCTGGAGCCGTTTGATCCCACCATTCGGCCAGCGGTGGAATGATCCGCGGTCGGTGTTGAATGCCCGTAGTGGGTTCCTGATAGGTGAAGAATACCTCAGGCCAGTCGGGCGCAATCCCCCACATGACTGCCGAGCCAATGAGTCTCACTGATCTCCACCACAAGCCAGTTTAAACATGACTGCGTGTTCCTTGGAGAAGAAAGACCATGTACAGGTGTATTCATAAGGTGGAACGATAAGCAGATTAGGAACAAATTCGTTGATGCCTGTCACGCTGTAGCTTTTGACTACTGAACCCGTGAGGTAGGCGTGCTCTTCTATCTTGGCATTCCGATCCATGGTCTCTTCAATTAGAGATTGGTTATCAATGAATGTGGGCTCTACGGATCTCAGATACCGAAGACAGTCATTATCACTCATCCATCTGAACGCATGGATAATCTGATCCACCTTAGGTACAGAGACTTCAAAGCATTCACCATCATCCTTCTGGATGGTGAACGTCTGACGATCAATGGGGTAAACGGGTTTGCCTTTGAAGGTTACATCATAGAAATCGAGGATACGCATGACACCAGAATAGTGTCACTGGCCTCCAAAGGTCAATTTGAATAGGGTGGCCACATCAGAATTGGTAAACTGACATCGCACCATCCATTTGGAACGATCCGGGCCGAATAACCATTCTCGATTGAAACGATTCACACTGGAATAGTTATGAAGCCATTCAACGACCTCATCGCTAAGCATGACACCCTTCTGGCCCTTTTTGTCGTGCCACCATCTGCCTATGGATTCAAAAGGAAGGATGACCTCAGTCATAGCCATGTCAGTTTGAAAAGGATGACATGATCAATATGAGCGAAGATCATGACTAAATCATACTCAAACGATCGACCTAGCTGGTAGCCAGGCGCATGTTTCTCAAACCAATCATATAGTTCAGTAGCTCGCCATTGAGCATCAAGATGATTTCGAAACAATCGACGAAGGTTCTCCTCGGGTGTGCTTCTAGCCTCCAGGTCCTTTCTTGCCAGACGATCCTCATCAGTCTCGCGGCCTCTTAGCACAAAATAGTCAGTTAGTGCCTGGTGAATAACACACCTTAGTGGATTGCGATCATCCCAGGTTACCTTATAGGAACGCCTACTCATTCAGGAGATTCCGTATCTCTATGATTTGCCTATTGAGCTTTTCGATCTGCTCCATGACCTCGTCCTTGTTATGACTATAGGTATGGATAGCACGGTCAATCGCACCTTCTACCTTAGAATCCAAATCGGCCAACACTTGCTTCTTATCAGGATACTGCTTGATCAAACGCCCAATGATCTCATGGGTGGATTCAGCCCATTTGAATGCGCTGATCTGGAAGGCTTGAGCGAGGGCTTTATCCTTGGGTGTCAAAGTTGCCTCCTCGAGCTAATTTGAAATAGATAGCATCCTCGGCTGTCTTAAACCAAAACTCCTCGCCTAAACCCTTAGGTCCCGATAGGCTGGTTACCCAATGGTAGTCAGTGCCTTCATACCACTTCCGCGTCTCTTTGAGCCAAGCAATGTGCCCCCTTGCCATCTCCTTATCATGAAGGTCACTTTTGGGGATGAAGACTGAGAAGCCGAAACCTCTGAATAAGCCGTGGCTCATTTGCCACCCCACGCTAGTTTGAACATCATTGCCTTACTAGCATCTCGAAATAGGAAGTGAAGGAATTCACCACCTCTATGTGCTGGATCCCCTGATGCCAGATACATCGGGTTGATGCGACTTCCAGTGACACGCAGGTAATACCCAATGCGCCTGCCCCATACGAAATCAGTCATGTCACTGGCGCAGGGCCCAACATTATCTCTGAGCCAATCGTGAATTCCAAGCCGGAGACCAAAACCATCATAGATCTCATTGGTGGCTTCGAGGCAGATATGGGTGCTCATGCTCCGCCCCATGCTAGCTTGAAGAGGAGAGCTAGTTCCTTATTGAGGAACTCAAACTCGATGCTCTTCCTCTTTTTCTTCCAACCTCCAATGACCCCTCTCGCACGGTAGTTTCGAAAGACAAGGCGGGCCGTGTAGCCATTCCAGAGATCGCCCCATTGTAATAGCCATTCAGTCATGTCAGCAGATGGAATGACATTATCGGTAATCGTGACATGAACGTGCTTGGTGGTGATGGGTAGGGTTACGATCGTGGCGCGCGGCTTCTTCATTGACCACCCCAGGTGAGTTTTGCCAGCATGGCGTGCTCAGCTTTGTAGAAGTAGATCATCACACCACCCTCGTTCTTGCGCACGGTCCACAGAATATCTCGAGGGCCAGCAGTATCGGCCATCCACTTCATGAACTCTTCAGTAGGATGACGGCTAGTGGTATATGACCAGCCAGAGACCGTGGTGCGAGTCTTAGTGCCATAGGCTCGAGGGTTATCGTAGGAGATGAATACCTTATAGCCCTGGCTTACCAGTGGGCTCTCCTTGAGCTTAGCTCTCGGCATCGCGAACCTGCTTCTTGACCTTCTTGAATGCCTTAGCTGGCTTGGATTTGCGAAAATACACAAGGATTCGCTCGGGGTCATCCTGCATATCGAGGTAGAAGTCCCTATGGATCAGAATGTCTCGTGATTCCAAGAACTTCACGACCTTAAGCGCGACAACAGGAGCCTCTCCCTTATGTTTCAGCCTCACAAGGTGCGGATAAAGCTCTTCAATGTTCGGTAGTTCTCGATCCACTGGTTCCTCCTTTGAACCAGTATTAGCACCAAGTTGTAGATCGTCAACCAAATGCCAGCTTGAACATCATACCCATTTTGGGGTCAAGGAAGCTAAAACAGATGTAACGGCATTGGTTAGCGTGTGAAACGCCGCTCTCCCCTATCACATCATAAGAACCTGGATGCTCTGTGTAATAACTGGTGTAATCTCGATCAGACTCCAAACCACACTCTTTCATCCAGGTGAAGATATCATCACGTAGCACTTGGCTATTCGGGCTAAAGATTGATCCAGGCATCTTGACATAGACGGGGTAAGTCTGATCCATCAGGCGCGGCACCGTAGCTTAAACATAAGCGCCACATTGAGGTCATTAAACATCAATAGGAGATGGCCAGGTCTACCTTTTGCTACCGCACCATTGACACTTCTGAAATCCTGACCCAGCTTGAGTCCCATTCTTTTCAGAAGTCTGATGTTGTAGGCGTTACTCGTTACCAGAACTTCGTGGTCGAACATTTGGTGCCATTCCTCCAAACCTTAGTTTGAATAGCACCGCATGGTCGGCTTTTTCAAAATTGAAAACGTGGCAATGGATCCCATCGTGTAAGCATTTGACAAACTGGTAGTGGTAATCCGATCCAAGTTGGATGCCATTCTCCATACACCAGATCTTCATTTCACCGCGTTCAACATCTCTGATAGAAACCCATTCGGCGGAATCATATTGGGTAGGAGAGATAGGAATCCAAATCTCATACTTCATAGGAACATCAACTTGAATAGCATGGCATCTTTGGCATGACGGAAGGCAAAGGTCCATGTGGTTGTGAAACAGAGTTGGTTTATTCCACCTTTGTTAACCACTTCCCGGTTACCATCCTTCTCATCCACATACCAATCAAGATTGGCAGGCCCGTAGTCATAGAGCCAATCCATTGCGTCAAGCATCCGTTGATGACGAGGAGTGGTCGGAAGCACATCAGCCACAACTAAGTGATGCGGAAGAGCTTGGAGCCGGCGTTCAGCTTGACTCTTACTCATCTACCACCCCATGTCAGCTTAAAGAGAACCGCCATCTTCGGATCATCGAAGAAGTAGGTCCACGCCAGAGGCATATGAATATCAGTATCTTCAGTGGTGTAATGCTCCTCCACTGAATAGTCATAACCAGTATGACAGTCCTTCTCCTTGAGCCACATATCCAATTGGTTCCTGGAAGGGCCTTCTGGCTTGCTATCAATCCACACGTTGTAGGTGAAGTTGTAGAACTTATCCAAGGCTGGCACTACCTGCCTCCATGGGTTAGCTTGGTGATCATTGCGTCATTGGCATTCTTGAAGTAGAAGGAGGTGTAGGAATCCTGACCACCACGCATATCGATCTTCCAGTGCCTATCTGGCATAAGGCCTCTTGCTTGTAACCAATCGACTATATCGAAGGATGGTTGGAGATAGGCAGGGCCTGAAGAGTGAAATACCTTCACTTCATAGGGGAATTGGCTTGCTTCATTATGATTCCTGGATCCAATCATTGGCCGCCCCAGGTCAATTTGAAGAGCACGGCATCCTTGGAGTTTTTGAAACGAAACAAGCAATGGTTCCCCATGCCAGTGCTTATCCAACGACCCTTCCAACCATGCTTGCTAGAATAGTAGCCTGCCTTGCCAACATTCTCTTCAAGCCATACCCGCACATCATGGCGAACTGCTGAGCTGGTTCCATCGTAAGACATAAAGTCAGGGCTGGCTCTGACTTTGAATTCCATTACCTACCACCCCAATGGAGTTTGAATCGTACCGCTTCACTCACCAGCTGGAAGAGAAAGGTGTAGCAGGCACGCTTCTTATCTGTGAATGTGAATGCTGATGCTCCTTCCTCCACCTTGATAGCAAAACCACCCTTGATCGTGCTACGGCACCAGTTCTCAAGGAAGACCTTGACTGCCGTGCTCTTCATATCATCGGGTGGCTGAACTAGATCCTCGACATTCTCTTCATGGATGTGAAGCAAGGTGCCAGTATCGATGACCACCGGCGTCCAACTATCAAGCTGGATCTCACGATTGGCTCGACTCAACGCTTTAAAGACTGACATTACCACCCCATGTCAACTTGAATAACATGGCCAAATCTGGATCCTTAAACTCAAAGACTATGGGGAATGGATCTCGGTACAATCCATCCAAGTATGGCCCCATACAGTAGTCCACACCAGGTGTAAGATCACGATCCTTGATCCATTGCTGGATCTCCGGCTCCAATTCGATCTTACGAGCCATTGGTCTGGTGTTAGGGATCAACACCCTATATGCCATCGACGGATGCCAATCAGTGAAGAACTGCTTGAACTGACGAGCTATTGAATGGTGCTTCCATTCAAAGGTCAACCAGGTGTTATCGTGGTTCGTCCAATTGCGGAGCAGTTTACGATAATAAGCCTTATCATATGCCAGCCCCTCTAGCCATGATTTAAGAACGGGGCCCAGAGTGACTTCGCCATCGTTCCAGTTAAACGTGGCATAATCAGCGCCATTGATGGTTACAAACATTACCATTCTGCCACCAGCCTAGGAGCCCAGCCGGCAAAGGCTAGTTTGAATTGAAGTGCGTGAGCCCGGTTCTTAAAGGCCCAAGCCATATGGGTTTTAGCTCTGAAGCCTCTACCTTCTTGGAATTCAAAGCAGACATAGTCCTGATTATAGACCAGGTCTAAGCTCTCCTTCCACTGATTCAACGCTATCGTGCGGAGGGCTTGTTGATCAGAGAGCAGATCGGGCAGCTCGATGGCTGTGGGGAATTGTCGATATTTGCTCTCTACGTGACGCATGCCATTGGCATAACACCAGTTTGGGCATCGTCAACCTAAAGGGGTGGTAGATCGTCAGCCGTAAATCCACCCCAAGTGAGCTTGAAGAATATGGCATCCTTGGGTTGGCGAAAGAAGAAGTCATAACCAAGGTGAAAGACCATCTCCTCCTTCCACATGAAGCAATGCCATCTACAATCCAAATGAACATCAGATACCCAATTGGTGATATCCATGACATTGTTGGGATATTCCAGAGTCAGAACGAGTGGATATGTCAGAAGCAGAACCTGCTTCCGATGATAGTAGGGTTCAAGATGGCGAATGTGCCTTTCCAGTGGCTCACCTCCTACAACCCTATTTAGCCGAAGATCTCCCCTCCTTCCGGTAAATACCAGACCAGTTTGGGAGGAATCCAATGGGAGATCGAATCAAAAGAGCAAAAGCCGCGATCAGTGCGGCTGTTAAGAAAGTCATCAGAATCAAGGGCGAGCATGAACTCAAGGGTTCGGCAGAGTTCGACGTCTGGTATCCTGACCATCCACCTCGTTCCGAAAGCGCTACCTTCAGAGCAACTCGTAAGCTGCTCATTGAGAGTGGCACGGGTGAATGCTTCATTTGTGGCAAGAAGGATGATCTGGAAGCCCACCACTGGTATGTGGAATGGGCTTTCGCAGATGCTGTTGATTGGGAGAAGATGAAAACCCTTTATCCTGACTTCAGTTGGTCTGAATTCAAGGAACCTGAGGATTTCGTGGATAGCCCATTCAATATGGTCATCTTATGTGAGAAACACCATCGCCATAAGAACCATGGTATCCACAATCTACCCTATCCAGTATGGGTCATGCAGAAACACAAGAAGCCAGGCTTCCAGCTGTTCTCACCTAGTGATAAGGGTTAAGCTAGAACCAGCCAAGCTACCATTGCGCCTAGAGTCCAGAACGTAATATCCAAGCAAGACCACTTGCTAGTGAAGGTCTTCGTGAAGTTCTCTAGGCGCACTGGCGTTCCACGCTGGGTGATCTCTCGAACGGTTCCGAGGATAAACCCCGCCCAGGCGGCGGTAAACCAGGCTGGGTGGATACATAGTGGAGAGATCATCAACATCGCACCCATAGCATGGAGTGATTGATCGGTGAGCTGCTTCTTGAGATTCAGTTGAGTTTCGTCAGACATTTGGCTACCTCCTTAAGGTAATTAGCCAAATCTCAACTTGAACTCCATGGCTATCTTCTTGCGCTTGAAGCCAAACTCATGATTGGAATAGGTGGTGAATAGGTCTGATGGCGTTATATCAAGATCTCGGGCCTTATCATGAAGCCAATGCCAGGCATCATTCACAAGGATCGGCTCATAGGATATCCTTACCCTATAGGGCCAGCAACTAGAGAAGGTAAGTGGTCTCACCAATCTGCCGGGTCTTCCACCCGTTCCCCTAGATAGATGTTTTGATCGAGCAGGTCGTAATGACCTTTGACGTAGATCTTGTGCTCACCAGCTTTGAACTGATTAGCCCAATACTCGTCAGAATCCATCAGGTAGACGATACTGCCATCTTCACTGATTATGACTATCTTGGTCGCCCCGCCGGGTTGGTAGCTCAGGGTAAGTCGGAAGATGTGTTGTTCCTGACTCAGCCTCTTTATGGGTTCTGCCTGATCTGCCACTCTTCTCTACCTTGTAATCGTGTCTAACCCAACCCACGCCGGCATCGCCTCGCTCGTGATGGTTTACCCATACACGTTCCAGCTGACCTTTCGCAATGAATTCCTCAACGATCTGGCCATCGGGCATCTTGCGTTTACGGGTATGGTCTTCCTTATGAATGATCGTTCGCCAATGACCTCGAACTTCATGCCGTGCCTTATGGCTCTTGGCTTTCTTGGCTAGGATCTTTCGGATCATCTTCATCGGCTTTTTGGCCGGAATGTTGATAGTGATCGTCTTATTGGTGAGGTATTTGCGAATTGTTCCACCAGCAGCGGTAAATGCGCCCTTCTGCTGAGTAGGAGTCTCGATGATTGGCACTTCATTGATCAGAGCCAACAGAGTGACCACCAATCGCACATCACCACGACTCTCAATACATGAGTTGATGAACTCCTTTCGCAGATCACCAAGATGGCTTATCGGCCTGATCATATTGCTCATCGGTTCCCAACCGACGTTGATTGAATTACTGAGCTGCCTTGCTTCGCCCAGCATCCTCATTGGATCAATGCCGCTGTAATTGGGGTCTGTCTTATTCTCGAGTGATGAGCCATAACCCCAACCCAAATGAGGAAAAGCTCGCAGGGCTTCATCGGAATTAGCAGTCTCACCAATGAGATTGATCCGTAGGTCTCTTGCTAGATCCTCCCTACTGATCGCCAGGATGTCACCAATCTGATTGGGTGGAGCTCTGCGTTCAGTATCGATGAGCCATGCGTTCAAAGCCATGCTACTAAGCATCTCCCCTCTATGGGGGATATGAGCAGGCTCTTTCATACCATCTACACTGACCCACGTGATCATCGACCATCGCAGTGGATCACCAGGATCTTCCTGAAGCAAATAGCCGATCTGATGTGGAGTGCTATCATCAACTCCAGGGCTGATGCCGAGTTCGGCGCCTATGCGGAGTTTCTCATGAAGGTCAAACTCGATCCAAATCTCGGGGAAAGGAAGCCGACCCAAGCACAGGCGTTCAGACATCTTTGTGGGCCCTTCCAGTGATAACTCACATGCTACCCTTAGGGCTCGGTTATCGACATTGAAGGGGCGGGCTCGATAGAATTTCTTCCGATACTCAGCGTAGTAGTTCTTATAGATATCCCGAGCAAGCTCTGGAGCTCGCACCCAAATCTTCTGGTTGTTTAGGTCACGCCAGACCCGATTGAGTAAATCCACAGTCGATCTCACCAAGGTGTCTGTGACTGTTTACATGACCCATTCAGTTTGTCAAGCAGGATAGGCCCAGAGTGTATGAAAAGTAGACCATCCATGAACCCCACAGCAGGCCGACAACCATAATGAAGGTTAACCAGAAGCGATCAGTAAGACACAGGCTAGCATCCAATACGCTCTTACCCAAAAGCAATAGGGTCATGACCATATAGAAGAGGAACACCAGGCTGGTTATGAGGAACAGACCACCTAGTAGGTCAAAGAATACCATTTTCGCAACGTGTAGGAACATCAGACACCTCCCTATGGTATCTTATCCTAAACGCTATGGCTCCATGACTTCAATATTCCCAATATAGCAGGATGGCCAATTACCAATATGTGCGGTTAAGCCGACCAAAAGGGTCACTAAATATCTTCGAGCAGCCTGTAGGAATACAGAGTGAGGGTCATGGGGGATATCATTCATTTTCCCAATGCGGTTCAAGGAAGTCGAGGTGCGATGGCACTCGAACCAGCCGTTGTTACTGTCAAAGACATCAACAGCAAAATGCTCATGGGGCCATGGACCTTCACATGTCAGAAGTGCCAGACCAAAACGTCATTTGAATCACAAAACATGATCTTCCGTCAGGTTGAATTCTACTGTGCTTCATGTGGTGCCTTACATCGAGTAATCAATCCAGCATTTGTGCCCACAACCCCCAGAAAGTGAACTTTGGTAAATATCAGAAATCCACTCTGGGAGATCGAGATGGCTGATTCTAACACACCTACGCCCGGTTCGCCCGGAACCTTTCTACCAGTAATTGGGCAATCTTCTCTGACTAATGATCAGAAGAATGCTGCTCAGAGCCAGAAGCAAAATGCTTCTGCCGTTGAGAGTGCTTCGACCCAAAACAACATCCGCTTGAAGATTGGCGCTAGTGATGGTAATATCTACACCGGTGGTGACACAACCGTTGCTGATACCACAGTTCAGAAGATTCCAGACTTCTCCGATACTCCGACAACTGCCGCCCAAGGCCCAAAGGGGGATAAAGGCGACAAGGGTGATCCTGGCCCACAGGGTCCAGCCGGTCCTCAAGGGCCTCAAGGGCCTCAAGGCCCTGCCGGTGTAGTGGATTATGACCAAGTTCAACAGATGATCCAAGATGCTATTGATCAATTGAACTTCAAGAGCCTCAAGTTTGTTGATCCTGTGCCAACACAGGTTTATGGAACTAAGTCGATTGATCTACCTGTTGAGCTTGTAGATACATTGGCTAATACCAGCACGGTAGTTCAGGCTTCTTATACGATAGCCACAACGGGCCTAGGTACAATTGACTCTTCTGGTCACTTGGTAGCTGCTGACGTTCAGATTGATACTTCTACTACCGTCATCGCCAACTACACCGATTCCAATGATAAGAACTACACCGTAAGCACGCCAATCACGATTAAGGCACTTAAAGTCAGTAGTTTGACCCTTGGTGGCCCTGCGAATGTCAACAGTGGAAGCACTGGAACCTATACCGCTACGGCACATTACACTGATAGCTCTACTAAGGTAGTTACAACTGACGCCAATACGACCTGGTCAATTGTAAGTGGTAGCATTGGAACCCTGGCTGGTAATGTTTTGACCGCACCGACTGTTGGCTCAGATGTAAGTGGCCAGATCAAAGCTTCTTATACTGAGAACGGAACGACCGTTCAGGGCACTATAAACGTCACAATCAAGGCGCCGTCTCTTAAGGCTCTCTATGGTGCTGTTGTCAGCCCAGCCGATATTGCTTCCTATAGCAGCTACACTGGTTGGAGTGATTTCATCCTTGCTCTGCCATCAACTGGTTCAAGTAACAACAAGGTAAACACAGTTACCATTAACCAGCAATCGTTCGGTGGTGCGGCCGGTACTGACCAATATGGCTGGTATGCCTATCCTAAGAGTTACGGAACAGCAACCTTCGTTGATACTTCGAATAACTTCCCGGGTGGATGGGATGGTGCCAAAGTTCCACCTGGCATTGACGTTGGATCTTCTGGAGTAACTGGTCCAATGGAAGTTACCGTTAATGTCAATGGATCAGATGTTGTGTATTACCTCTACCGTACTGATCAGGATGGTATTGGGTCCAAGACCTGGAGCGTAAGCTAAGGAGAAGTAAATGGCGATTACACTTGCTTCGAATCTAGCACCAGCTGGTGGTAAATCTTTCTACCTGCTGGAAGACGTCTACATCAAAGGTGGTCTACAGATACAGGATAACGTGGCCGCACGTGATCTAATCGCCCTTACCAACCTCAAGGTCGGCGCACTCGTTCTCACGATTGAAGAAGGTAAGATTTGGAAAGTCACCACCCTAACCCTACCAAGTATCGAAGATCCAACAGCTACTCCAACAGTTGAATGGGAAGAGCTAAAACTCGGGAATGATGGCGCCATCTCGGATGATGCTCCTAGTGATGATAAGATCTACGGTAGGAAGAATGGGGAATGGGTTGCTGTTCCAGCGGGTGTTCCTGGATCGCTGAATACTAGAACGGTGGCTATTCAGACTGTTGATAACTTGGTTGCTGGTTCATCTCAGGAATTTGCTCTCGGATTGGCTGTGAGTTCTATCATCCTCAAGTTGACGGTTAGCCGCCCTATAAAGGTTCAAGCCTTTGGTACTCCAGCTAAGGATGAACCTAACCCCTACGAGTTCATAGCAACCAGTGATCACCTGACTGATGATGGATCAATGTTGCTTAGCGATGGTACGGTATTCAGAACCAGGAACTTCTCAATCCTGGCCAATATGGAATCGCCTTCAACGAGCAACATCTACTTCACTGTATCGAATGTTGATGATGCTGAAGGATCAGTGGTTCTTACCATAACCTATCTACCGCTTGAGCTCCTACCGGATGATGGATCCGACGATAGTTCAGATGATACCGGAACTGATCCTGGTGATGGAACTGAAGAACCTAGCAACCCCTGATAGGCTCGAGGAACTAAATATAGGAAACCCACTTACTAGGGAGAAACTTTATGACTGGCTTCGTTATTGAGCGTCATGGCTACACTACTGCGGCGGCTTTGATCGCTGACGTGGCCACTGACATGATTGCTAATGGTTTTGATTTTGTTTGGACCACCGGGGGAGCATCATCCTTCGATAAAGCCAACGTTCATAGCCCATATCGGGTAACGCTTGAGGCTAGTGGTGATGTTGATCCCCTAAATGCTTCGGCAGTCTCTGCCAAGCAGCCTTGGCGTGTTTGTCTAGACGTTCAAGATCCTCAGCGAGCTTTCATCTATGTCGCTACTCCGCTCCAGCTGGATGATCAGGGTAATGTCGCAACTGAGAAGTACTTTTACAATCAAGGTTCGCAGTCTCAGCTAGAAAGCGTTGATTACATTGGCGCTATTGGTGCTCAAGTTGGTGCTCAATATTCTACAAGTGGTTCGACGAGACCAGGTATTATTGATCCTGCTACTGGCCTGTACTCGCCCCCAACCCAGTCTAGTGGCACCGCCCCTGATGAGACGACCAAGGGTATTATTATGCGTAAGGTTCGTATTGGTGATGCTGGTGCTTCTTATCCTCTATCCTACCGCTTGGTAATCACTGATCGTGGTTTCTGGCTTGGTTGCTGGGAAGATGCCACCACGGCCGAAACCTCGTCAGCCTTCAACTGGGTTCTAGTTCAGCGTCCAGTTGATCGCACCACTGGTGAAACACTTACTACGGGTAAGGCTCCAGTATTCTGTGTCAACGGCGTAGGTGGTCAATATTGGCAGTTTGTCGTCCGCGAGTCAGATATTCTGCGTCCAGGTGCTCGTCGTGATGCTGCTACCAATGCTACTGACTCTGAAGCAGTCATCAACATTGAGAACCAGGTCAGCCTTTCGGAAGATGGCAAGTACATCGTGACTTTCCCCTCGCGTCTGAATACCTCGCGATATCGTTATCCGCATGAGCTTGATATCATTGGTATTACTTCGGCAGACGTTGTGTCGCAGTATAGTGATGTTCCTCTAACCGTTTACGGCGAAACTGATCCTCGCTCATACAAGGCGCTTCACGCTAATGGTACCGGCAACACCGGTATGCGTATCCTCATCCTACAGCAGGGTGGCGGCATTAGCTAAGCCTTTTGGGGAAGGTGAAAGCCTTCCCCAACCTCTTGTGGGAATCGTAGATGTTCACTTCAATCTCATTGGCGACCCCCAACTCAACTGTGACCTCGACGTTCACGGCTGATGAACCATGTACTGTTGGAGTTGGTGAAGGTTATACTGTCCGAGTAAATGGGCAAACAACCGCCTCACGGTCAATTGACCTGGTTGTCAATGATGTCATTGAGATCGACGTAACCGCACCTGCTCCAAGCCAGACGATTTTCGTTCCTTGGACCTACAACACCAATGAATGCTATTTTGCCGTTGTAAGTGCTGAGACTAGCAACAAACACACACTTTCAATCCATTACAAGAACCTCTATTGGCCTGACTTCCCCGTCACAGCCAGTCATCTTGGTACCTGGAAGAACGCGACTAATAGTGCGGCTCTAAACTTCAGCGCTTCAGCATATTACGACGCCCAGATCAGCAACCTAGCTGTGGTTATTGATCCAGTTGGAGAGACGGTTATCTTCGTCAGAGCTTCTGACGGTAAAGATGTGATCAGACTGAGACCAGCAGCAAAACCATTAGGCTACGCACCTCTTTGGAATGGTTCGACTGGTTTCTGGCAACCCTACGTTCTTTGTGATAATGGTCGAGTCTACAAATGGGACCTGACGTCTACCACTCAGATTTTCATAACCCCTGGTGTCGTCATTGACGGAGCACGGTCTCTTTGGAGTGATGGATCTACCCTATTTGTGGGCGGTGATGGCTTTGTAAAACGTCTAAGTGACGTCAACACTATTGAGCAAACCTACTCAGTAACTGATAGAGTCGTGGGTGGCGCAACTGTCGCGAATACAACCATGTTTGTGACAAACACAGGTCTCCTCTATAAGATCAGCGCTGGAGTGGTAACTCAAGTTCATTCTGCCTCAATGATGGGTATTCCAGCGGCATTCCAGAACTGTATCGTTGTGCCAGTTCCTGAGGAATACGTCCTCAAGGTCTATGACGCTACTGGAACATTTGTCAAAGACATTGAGACTGGTGATAACCTTCCAATGGCGGTTAGTGCTGATGGTAATAAGACCCTGGCCGTGGCTTACGCTGACAGTCTGATGGCTCAGACCCTAACCAGTTTGGATGATCCAGAATTCGCCACATGGACCTTCAATTACAAGGTTAGCTTCGCAACACCAGTCGATGATGCGTTGATTGCTGATCATTACCTACGTGAGTTTGATATCACAGTTCCACCAAATCCGATGGTCTCAGGCATCAACTTCCCCAGCTGGGTTGCTCCTATCAATGTTGATACTGGCACGGGAGAGCAGATCGCCGATACTGATGTGGATGGTTTACCAGTCGAAGGAGCACCAGATAGCAAATTGCTTATTAATGGTGAGACTGGTACCAAATTGATTCCAGGTGGTCGAGTACAGATGATTATGCGATCATCTGAAGGTCGTAAAAGCACCGCCTGCTCTCTGGGGAATTACGCTTTCGATTTTGTCGTCAAAGGCGTAACCACGACAGCATTCTCGACCTTCCTCAATATTCCAAACAAGCTCAGAGCTTCTCAGTTGGTTTACAACCTAACGGTTCCTGATAAGGTTGATTCCGCCCCTATTGCGTTAAGTCATGGAACTCTGAAAGTCAATGGCGTAACCTATGGTGGATCTAATCCGGTTAAAGCTGGAGATTCACTCAGTATTACGATCAATGTGCCGGATGATGCTCTTACCTACTACAGCATGTTGAGTATTGCTGATAGTCAATTCGCCCTGACTGTCAATAACGCAACCAATAGGGTTATGGATGTTCAACGCTATCAGGATTACTCAAGCCTGAATACAGTCAGCACAATAACCTTGGATGAGACTGGCACATACGATTTCCCCAACTACAGTGATGCTAAGGTCCTCAAGGGCGGTGAAGAACTTACATTCCCCACTACACTTACGAGTGGTGATGAGGTGGAGATTCACCATGTGAGAACCTCTTCCTGGTGGATTGATGAGCGTGATACGGTTATTATAGGGCCAAACACCAACTTTGTCGTTGAAAGCTTCTCGACGGTTGATGATCAACCAGTTGATGTAGACTTTGGAACGGTTCACATGGGTATTCCAGACTTTGATTCGGTCGCAGATGGAGCGCCTGTGATCGGTGGTCTGTCGGATGGTTACAGCATTATCATCTACAGTGACGACATGACTTTCTCGGTCAACGGGGCCGATCCTGTAGCCAATCCTAGTGTGAAGAATGGTGACGTGGTAGTGGCGACCTATACTGTTCAGAACCTATGGGAAGAGCGCTTTGTCAAAACTACCCTTTGGGATGGTACAGTCTATGAGTTTGGATCACTGAATATCGATCCTCCACTTGGTGTAAATGAAGAGCAATCACATGAGATCTACTATGAACCTACTCGTTGGGCTCTCTACTTCACCAACTCTACGAATTTAACACAAGCATCTGCTGGTCAATACAGCACCGATGCTGTTGGTGGTTCAGTGGCGTCGGAACCAGATATCATTCATTCTGCGGTTCAGCTCAAGACGCCACTACCCTCTTCGGAATTAGACCATTTTTCTACCCAACTCAAGACACCTCTGCCTATTGGGCAACTTGATCACTTCGCTACTCAGCTCAAGACACCATTGCCTCGGGCTGGTCTGGTTCATATGGCGGAACAGCTCAAGACCCCTCTACCAAAGGCTTTGGTTTATGATGCTCCTACCTTAACAAAATGGAAAAGTTGGGTACCATCACGGCTTCCAAATGAGACCTATGTAACGTGGTCCAGATGGCCAGGATTGGTTGCCAATCGAGCACTATTTGGGGAATGGAATCCTGAATCAAACTTTGGTGAAAGCCATATCACACCAGCTGTGGATATGCTTGAGAACTTTGAATCATCCTATGGTCATTACATCGTCTTTCACACATTTGACGGCTATTGGGAACCCTTTAAGTCACTTTCACCAAACCAGGTTCAAATCTTCTACGTCTATGATTCCAAGGGCACTTATCACAAATCAGCAATGCCTTGGCGAACCCTAGGGAGGGCGACTTACGGATTCTGTCAGAATACTTGGCTTAACGCAACTAGCCAAACGATTGTGCCTATTTCTCAAGTCTTTGAGTATGAATTCGATGAACGCAAACTCACAGATGTCAATCCGGTCAAGTATGGATTCCTTTCGTGGAACCATGATGAATATGTGACTATCGATCCGGTCTTCGATAAGGCCGAGAAGATCTTCTTTGGCGACCTAGTGGGCTTCAATGATCCATCAGCAAAGCCATTCATGGGCCAGAATGTTCCTCTTCCTCTACCGGCCAGATCGGCTTCTGTTGAAGGATCAGTGGGCTGGCACGCTGCTGATCTACAATGGGATACCAATTTGCCACTTGAAACTGGCGGATTTGCTGATGCCAATGCTGCTTTGGCCGCAGGCACAAACATTGCTGGAAGTCTAGAGGTTGAAACCTATAAGCAGCCGGAAGGCACGTTCTCCTATGTAATTAAGAGAGAGACCACTCTGGTCTGTGAAATCAACCCAAGTGGTCTGATAGCCGGCGCTTGGTTGATTGGAGGTGGCTAATGGTCATGCAGATTAGTAACTGTAGAGCAGTTCAACCTTTTGTAGGTGTCGTTAATACAGCCGTCAAAAGTCTACCATTCGCGATTCCTAGGGGTGGTTTCACTGCTACCGAGGATATGCTTGGTTATACCAATGTCATTCTACCCGGATTGGTCGATAATGTGGAAGAAGTTAGCGTTTACGTCGATGGATTTAGAATGCTGAACCAGACCTTTGACTTTGGTAAGACCTGGAGCGCATTCACCGTTCAAGGCGATTTCCTCTACTTCAACGAGCCAGTGACTGGCACGGTTCAGATATTCGTTGATAAGCCATGGTCATATGTTTTGCCAGATCAGAACTACATCAGCGTCAATAACGTACAGGGTGGTAAAACCAAAGCCACCAACCCTGGTGAGGTTTTTGGTGGCACCTTCTGCGAGCCATTCATCCTCACCTTGCCAACAAATGGATACGTCAGACTTACTGATGACCGGAAGAGACTGGTTTATGTTCCTAACCAGAACTTCGTAGGTTATGATGCTTTCAGCTATTCAGTGATAACTGATCGTGGCCAAATTGCTGATCCAAAATGCGTCAATGTCAAAGTAGGAAACCCATCACCACCACCTAGTGACAACGGAGGGGATGATACCGGTGACACCGATACGCCACCAGATGATACCGGAGGAGAATGATGCTCGTTGGTAATCTCCCCTATGCGAATGGTCGATCAAATGTCGTCCTTCGCCTCACAAATGCGCCAGCTACTAGCACAAATGGTTATGCTCCTCGTCAGCCTGATCCAAAACCTACTACGACTGCTGATTATATGAACTTCAATGGCACCAACCAGATTATCCGTTATTCGGATCGCACTGATTGGCACGTTACTGAACCTTATTCAGTTGAACTCGAAGTCTATATGGTTGATAATCAAAATCGCTGGATCGCAACGGTCGGTGAGGGTTACGGAATTGGTTGGCCTGAATGGAGTATCTTCCAGAATGGTTCAGGCGCACTGGCCTTTGCTTCGTCGGATAACAACAATCAGGATACAACTATAGCCACATTCATGAATCACTATAATGTGAATCAATGGTATAAGATTGGCCTTATGATCTACACGAGTGGTTCGGATATCAACGCCCGAGGTTATGTCAATGACACTCAGGTCTTCGATGTGATCATGACTCAACCTTATGATACCTTCAATGACCTAGCTATAGGTGGTGATGCGGCGGCCTATGCCTCTAGGTTGTTTAAGGGCCGTATCCGCAATGTGACCATTGGTCACAGCCAATTCTGGCCTACCTGAGCTCCTGAATAATGATTTCTGGAATGATTCTGCGTTATCGTCGCTCTAAATCCAAATAGGAGAACCTAATGAGCGACGAGAACTTCCTCCATGAATACAGCCGATTTGTCGATGGTGTGACTAGCGAAGCTAGTAAGAACCCTAATGCCTTCCTATCACGTCTATCAGAACTTTACGATCAGGGTTGTGACGTAGAACGCCTGCTTACCGCGGCTTGTGGCCTATCAGCTGAAGGTGGTGAATTCATGGAGATTGTGAAGAAGATCATCTTCCAGGGCAAACCATATAGTGAAGAAAACCGATTCCATATGAAGCGTGAATTGGGTGACGTAACTTGGTATTGGGCCAACGCATGTATGGCGTTGGGTCTAGACCCCTATGAGGTCATGCGTGAGAATATCCGTAAACTCGAGAGTCGCTTCCCCGGTGGTAAGTTCGAGATCTCTAAGAGTGAAAACCGAAAGGCTGGCGACCTTTGATTGACCATCCATTCCTCTCCTTCAAGGATCTGAGTGATGATGAACTCTTGGAGAAATCCACTGAGCTCTTCCGCAATTTGAATCGTGCCCACTTGTGGGGTTCAAGCCCAGATCTGATCAATCAACTTCAATGGATGCTGGAGATGATTGAGGAGGAGAAGATGGAGCGGTTGAATAAGCAACAGTTCGAAGCGTTCAATGAGATGTTCCCCGAACGTGTTGAATCAGATCCTGAATTCAAAGTCTCAAAGAGTGAGGTGGATGAGACTAAGACCACTGTGATCAAACCAGCTAAGGTCAGCAAGCCACAAACTTTCACAGAGCCGGTCTTCCACAAGGAATATACCTCCACTGACAAGCCCAAGAAATAATGACACTCCACCAGAAGGTTCAGTATGGTAGAGTGGATTAGGTGTAGAAACAAGCTAGGTTAGGGTATTTGGGCTAAATACCATGAACGATACTGAGATGCTCAACTGGGCTGCTCAACCTTAGTGTCGTGTTACTGGGCCCAGTAACTCCTATCCTTACTGCCGCGTTCGCGGCTATGTTCCTATGCCCCACTTGGGGATTGTAATGGACGATACTGACGAGATTATTCCTAACCATCTGTTCATCAGCCTTCGCTATGAATTCAGGGCTACCAGGGTTATGGATCAAACACTGTCGCCTACTGGTATCAAGATCAAAGCTGATGTTTCAACCTTAGACGATGATTCTGATGATTACGGCTTTCGCATGGAAGTTGCCCTCAGCAAGTTGAATTACTGGGTTGAGCATGTTCTTGATAATAGCCTATTGGTTCATAGTGAGAACGACTGGGCCATAGAGAGCTTCATGAATGGTGATGCGCCAGCTACCTCTAATATGGTGGTTCTATGCCCAGATGACCCCACAGATGCTTGCCTGGCCGAATTGCTCATCTGTAAGTTACGAGCCATTAGCCAGGGTGCTTTTGAATTCCATGCCATTGACATTGAAAGCACTGATGGGCGTGGTGTCGGATTCACATTTGTCGGTGGGAACCCAGGTAGCTCTTTCCCCGAAACTTCTGAATGGTTCATGGAGAAACCCAATTACTTCAGCAAGCCTTGGTGGCACAGGCCAGATGCTAGCACTCTTGATGTGATACCAGATGAAGATAATGACCTCAATGAACCACCAGCATGGGCCTACAGCCTAGGATTCATTGCTGATAATATGGCCGGTGTGGGTGGCAGACCCAACAATGTGGTGCGTGCCGAATTCAGACCTAAGGTCATTGATGGTGGTAAGATAGACTGATGAAACTCAAAGGGCGTTCTACGGATGACTGGGGGAATGTGATCTTTGATTCAGATGGTCTGATTGACCATCTTATGAAAGGTCATGATCTGACGTCTGATATGGTCGCAGATCCTACTCCAGGGGTTGTGAAGTTCAACGCTCTTTGTAAGGAACTTGATCATCCAGAAGACCAGGTTGCCCAATACGAGCAACCCCAGGTGAGCGTTGAGGAGTGGGATGCCACCCACCAAGCACAATGGTTTATACCTGAGCCATATGCTAACTTGGATGTCTTAGAATGGCTTCTGATGAAATGTCAGACTGAGCAGGAAGTAGAACGCATTCTAATGGAATGGGATCTATTTGAAGAGCGTGACATGATCCAGGTTCTCCGCTGTCTGATCTACTTGGTGGCATCCTTTCGAGAAAATGGAATCGTCTGGGGTGTAGGAAGAGGATCAAGCGTAGCCAGCTTTGCTCTTTACCTGATTGGCATTCATAAGGTCAATAGTTTGGCTTTCGATCTGGATGTCAGAGAGTTCCTCAAATAACACAGTGGTTAACTACGTATAAATAAGAGCATAGGTCGTATTAGGAGGAGCATATGGCTCGCAACGGTTTTAGAAAGATGCCCACATCGATGCGCGGTGTCAAAGTTGATATGGATGCTATGCGAGCTGCCAATGAAGCTTCGGTAGCTATTGGTAACGCAAAGATGAATGCGCGCGGCGACGTTCTGGGTAAGAACGGTCAGATCGAAGTCCGTAGGGAGCAGATTGCGCGCGAATATTACGCGAAGAATCCCCAGGCGTCGAAACAGGCCTCACTCAAACCAGCTATGCCTGATGCGTTTGAAACTCCAGACCAGGCTGTGGCTCGCCTCACTAAGGTAGCTGATACTGAGACTGACACACCAGCCAATCTTGCTCCACGCAAGAACCGCAAGCTGGTGGATAAGAACGACGACTAAGGGCTTCGGTAGAAACCGGAGACAGAGCAATGCCAAGCACAGTTTACAACAAAATCAGCGGTGATATCCGACCTATCAAGGATCACGTTCTAGTGGTCAACATGGAGAAGGGTGATAAGGTTACCAAGGCTGGTCTTATCGTTCTCGATGATAATGGCAAGGATCATGGTATCCGCCCTCGTTGGTGCCAGATCTGGAAGGTCGGCCCAGAGCAATCTGAACTCAGTCCAGGCCAATGGATTCTAGTTGAGCATGGTCGCTGGACCTATGGAATTGAAACCGCAATACCCGAAGGTAGTGATGATGAAATCTTCTACGTTCAGCGTGTAGATATTGCGGGTATCCTTGGGGTTCAGGATGAGCAACCCTCCTTCATCTAATCCTTTGAGGATGCGGATCTGGTTTAAACCAGATCATCAGCACTTCGAGGGTATGAATGACTTCATCGCCTTTCAAAGGCACAAAGTCAAAGATTTCACATGGTGCTATGGGATTTCACTTGATAGTTCCTATCTGGATATTGAGTTCCACAATGTCACTGATGCGATGATCTTCAAACTACAATACGGTTAAAGCTATGAAGGCTGAGGCTATTCTGGTGGATGATACTCAACGCAGTATCATCCACCGTTATTTCTACCCCATATCATTGGTTCAAATCTTCCGCCCGTGTGGTTGGGAGGATTTTCATGCGTTCATCCATGAAGATGAACGGTTCAGAGCCATCCTACATGAGCGAATTGCCTGGACGTCAGAAAATGGCATCAAGTGTCACATCACATTCAAATCGTTCCAGGAAGATGACAATGTTCCTACTTGTTATCAGCTCTTTACTGGATTTACAGTACAGGAAGACGCAGATCGTTATAAAGACAGATGGTCATGGGTAAGCATGTAGATCACAATCCAAACACCCAACAAGGCTGGATACCAGTTTGCTTACCTGAACCTCGTCATATATCTGGTAACCAGGTGACGATGACAAATGTAGAGCGAGCCAAAGTGTTTGGAGCCCTTCTGGAAGAAGCTAAGGCTTGGTGTGAGAAACAATCACATGGTCGCTGGACTTATGGGATAGAGAAAGCTGATAAGAGCCAATGGCCGACCTATTACAATCATACCTTCAGGTTCAAAGGCAAACGTGATGCCACGCTTTTCAAACTGACCTTCGGTTGATCTACTGGAAGCCTCACAGTTAAATTGACGTAGAACTGGTGAATCACCTATTGTACATATACACCACAATAGGAGAAGCCAAACGTGGCAGCGCCGGATCTTTGGGTAGAACGTCATCGCCCAAAAACACTTGATGGCTACGTGTTCAAAAATGAGCATGTGAAGGCCCAAATTGAAGAATGGATTAGAAACCCTGAAGGTAAGGCAATTCCTTTTCCTCACCTACTACTAAGTGGTGGACCAGGTATTGGTAAGACCACTCTGGCTAAGATCATCCTCAATGAGTTGAATGTCAATCGCTATGATATCCTTGAACTCAATGGATCTAGGATTAATGGTGTTGATGCCATCCGAGAGATCATAACTGGTTTCTGTTCCACCTATCCAAATGGTGATTACAAGGTTGTGCTCCTGGATGAGGGTGATTATGTCACCCATAACGCCCAGGCTGTTTTGCGTAATGAAATGGAGCGTTTCAATGAGAGCGTTCGTTTCATCATCACTTGTAACAAGCCACATAAGATCATGCCTGCTCTTCATTCAAGAATGCAGGGTATCCATTTTGACAGCCTCGATATGGAGAGCTTCTTCAATAGGGTTATGGAGATCCTAACCATTGAAGAAGTCAAATTCGAGATTGATGACCTAGAAGCATACGTCAACAATACCTTCCCCGACCTTCGCAAATGTATCAATCTACTAGATCAGCATACTACTGGTGGTAAGCTCTCTCCACTCAAGGAAGGTAGCGCAACCAACCTATCCTACATGGAGGATGCGGTTGCTTTATTCAAAGTGAAGCGATTCACTGATGCTCGCAAGGTCATCGTTAAGAATGCTGATATTGGTGACTATGAGGAGATCTATCGGTTCCTCTACAAGAACCTCCAGCTCTTTGGCGATGATGAAAACACCCAGAGCAACGCAATCGTTATCATTGCGCGAGGTCTGCGAAACCATGCCGTATGTGCTGACGCGGAGATCAACCTGGCTTCCACGATGGTGGAACTAAGCCAGCTATGAGTGACAAGTGGGATATCCGCTATATCGAATTAGCTCGTCTAGTATCGACTTGGAGCAAGGACCCTAGTACGCAAGTTGGCGCGGTTTTGGTTCGACCTGACAATAGTGTCGCGAGTGTGGGTTATAATGGCTTTCCCCGTGGAATCCAGGATACTGATGAACGACTCAACAACCGAGAGACCAAATACAGTCACATCATCCATGCGGAGATGAATGCGGTTCTTAACGCTCATGATAACGTGAGAGGCAACACCTTATATCTTTGGCCTCTATTATGTTGTGACGTATGCTCGTCACATATGATCCAAGCTGGTATCGAAAGAGTAGTCGCCCCAAGCTGCCCGCCTGATAAGGCATCGAGATGGCAAAAGATCCTCTCGGAGAGCAAGAAGCGCTTCGAGGAAGCAGACGTAGAGTGGGTCGAGATCCCCTACGAGACATTCGAGGAAAACAAATGAGCTACCTACGTAACCGACCCTTTATGGTCATCAGCTATTCCTACGTTCTGACTCAGGGGCAGAAGAGTAACGCTCCTGGATTTGGTCAGAAAGCCAGCTGGGAACCAATTGAAAACATGGTCATCGTTGATCGTGTTTCTGATAAGCACATGCAGAATGCTGAATTGGTTCTTGATCTCCTAGAACTCAAGGTCATCAAAAGTCGTGATGGTAGCTTGGATTCCAATCAGCTATTCAACACCTTCGTCAATCGTCACTTTGATGATGTGAAGGCCGCCCTAGCAACGTGGGTAGCAGCCAATCCAGATAATCTCCAGAAGGTTCAGGCCTTCGTGGAGGCACATGCGCCTAAAGAGGAAGGTAAGCCAGATGAGTAAGGTCATACTCACGGATTGTGATGAGGTTCTTTTCGACTGGTCAAATCCTTTCGAGGATTGGGTCAGGGACAATTATCCACAGTTTACACCCGAGACATCACTTCGTGATCATTGGCATGTTGAAGCATGGCTAGGTTGTGAGATTGAATTCTCTAGGCAACTGATCCGAGACTTCAATGGTGATCCAGATATCTGGCCTTATTTCGAACCATTACCTGGTGTCGAGAGTGTAATCAAACAGATGGCCGATGAGGGTTGGAAGTTTGTAGCTATCACGGCTTGTGCCGAAGATACAACCACCTATCAGGGACGTTGGGAGAACCTTCAGTCTTACTTTGGCCAAGCCTTTGACACCCTTCATTGTGTTGGTCTCCATAGTTCAAAGAAGGATATCTTGGCACGTTATGCTCCTACCTACTGGGTAGAGGATAAGATGAAACATGCCAGTGATGGCGCGGATGTTGGTCACAAGAGCTTCCTGATCAACTACAAGCATAATGCTAATCACTACGATCCTAGAGTTACTAGAGTTGATAACTGGCAGGAGATTTACGATCAGATCTCTTTGAAGGAACAAGGACCGGTTCTGGTCTAGATGAAGAGGACGGACGGTTCACTATTTAGTGGCCGTTCGTTCTATCTAAAAGCGCACACATAACGACCCTATTGAGACGTAAATACTGGTGAGCAGCCCGTAATTACAACTCCAAAATGGAGGTCGAAAGTGGCGAAACAACCCCGTGCTAAGGGCGCAAACCGCGCTAATCCTCGCGTAGATCGTAACATCGGTACACCAAGTGGCCGTGGCGGTCGTTACAATCAGGATCGCACATCCAATGTTATTGAGCTAAACTTCCCTCAAAAACCCAAGAAGCAGCGTGTTGATATTGTGCCTCGCAACTTGACCCAGGAGAACCTGGTAGCAAGCCTAGAGAATCCAAACAAGTATGTGACATTCGCAGTCGGCCCAGCTGGTACTGGTAAGACGCTTCTGGCCACTCTACATGCCATTAAGTGCTTTAAGGCTGGCCTGGTTGAGAAAATCGTTATCACCCGCCCAAACGTCGCAGTTGATGACCGAGATATTGGTTACCTCCCCGGTGACATTATGAAGAAGATGACACCATGGATGCTTCCAGTTCTCGACGTCTTCGCTGAGTATTACACTCAACTTGAGATCACCACTATGCTCGAGGAGAATATCATCGAAATGGTTCCGATCGCATTCATCCGCGGTCGTACGTTTAAGAATGCTTACATCCTCGTTGATGAAGCCCAGGGAACCACCCCTAACTCACTCCTTTCGATCCTTACCCGTATTGGTGAAGGCTCCAAGATGGTAGTTACTGGTGACGTGGCGCAGAGCGATCGTGGCAAGGATAACGGTCTTTCGGACTTCCTAAATCGATTTGAATCAAGCGAGCACATTGATGTGATTGAATTCGCTCGTAAGGATGTTGAGCGCCATCCAGTAGTGAAGGAACTCCTTGGAATCTATAAGGACGGTCAGTTCTAAGATTCAAGATTAACCAGGGGGCGGGCCAGGTTTTTGCTCTTGGCTCGCCTTCTTTTTGGTTGACAGATGGCAGATCTAACCTACAAATGGCTTATGAGCAAAGCAGCCTTCTTTATGCCATTTGGCACTGAGCATAACCGACTGGATAAGGTATCCAGGGGCGGGGATGATGTTCCTATCTCGATGGAACGTCTCGGTGATCTAGGCAAAGGCGAGAATCTAGAAGAACTGGCATATGAGCTCTACTTGATTGAAAAAGAAGGTCATGGTCGGTTCCTCACTTACATTGAAGTCAATGAACCCAAAGAGATCAATGGGGTGATCTGTATTCAGAAGGTTTTGACCAAGGTTGGTCAAAAGGCCTTCGATGCTCTGAAGTTGGGCTGGGTCTGGAATACAGCCGACCTAGATGTCAGCATTGAGGAGACCAACAAGCTCTATAGGGCTATGTTGGATAAGGGTTCTATTACGCGTCATTACGCAGAACTGATCTCCAATAACAAGGATGAACGGTTGCGCGAATTACGCAACGATCTCGTTTACTTCAAATTGCGCGCCAAGGAAGACAAGAACGGCAACTTCGTCGAGATCAAGGATGCCGCATAAACGCGACACCTTCTTCGATGATTCGGTTCTAGCCGAAATCGCCGGTCGGTTGAAGTTTGGTGCCAAACCCTTGGAAGTCATCATCGAGGAGGTGCCGAAGGTTCAAACGAAGCCTTGGGTCTTTCCACCTCATCCTGATGATAGTCGTGGTGAGCCTTTTGGTTTACGTGGGTTTGAATACAAGGCACTTCTAGAGAATGGCCTGACTCTAGCGCAAACTGATCCTCTGGTTCAGGAAGCCTTCCGACGTTTTCTTCAAGCGACAAGGCTGAAGAGCCCTGATCTCATTCAGAGAGTTACTGATCGCGTTGCCAAGGACGCTAAAGCTCGTCAGGAGCGAGAAGACAATATAGCGGGTAAGCGTCGAGCGCGTGAGCAGAAGATCAAGAATATCGAGAAGAGCTGGACCACAGTTCGGCAAACGATCTTGACTAGATGGAAGCGGATTGAGCGTAGCCTAGCTAGGCTTTTAGAGACCAACGCCGACCTATCAAGTATGGCTGATAGAGACGTGGCTCTTATTAAGGAATTGGAGCGGCGGCAGATTCTTGTTCTTGAATCAAACCGGGTTCAACGTATCAATTGGACTAAGTTTGAGGATGTATCGATTGAAGACATCAATGAGATCATCCTATTCCTGGATTCTCAGGATAGTGGTGGGTTTATCAGGCCCTCTAATAGCGATGTAGCTTAACGAGGTTTACTGGCCTTCTTCACAGGTAGGAGAAGGCGAGATTCCAGAGTCATGACTGGCTTGGCTACTGATGCCTCGATGTCTTTCTTATCAAGGTCTGTGAGAAGTTCCCAAAGTCGCATGTCATGTCTCCGGTGACAGATAAACGGTACTAACTCCTATTTAGCTCAGATGATCCAAGCTAAATACTGGTATATCTAGGAGGACTTCATGCCAGCCAATCCACAGTTATTCAAGAGGCTCAGTGATTCAGATAGTCTCACTGATGTCTTGATCCAGATGGAAGACTTCATGGATTCTCTTGACCTCTATGTCTTCAAGAACTGGTTTGAAGGTGAGATTGTTCAAGGACCAGATATCCGTCGCTATTGGGTATCGATGATTCTCAAATACCCTTATGAGGAGATGCCTGATCCTGCTGGCGCGGAACGGCTAATCAAGCATGGAGTGAAGGTAATCTACCGTCGTGGTGAGGAAGAAGCACCAGTTGATGTAGAGGGGCCCGATGACCTCCTACCTTCCAATAAGCCCAGGATGAAGACCAACAAGATTTGGCTCATCGAAATCCAAATCCCACGTCGCTTCATTGAGGAACTCGACGACAGTGATCTAGAGATCCATGTCGATGATGAACTGGTTGATGTCGAGGATGTCAGTGATGCTCGCGATGAAAACATCGACGATGCTGAGGCATTCACTAAGGATAAGGGTGACACAGAGGCTGAAGAACCAGCTGAGGATGAATCAGAGGATACTGGAGGTCTGTAATGGATAACCTGTTTGAAGGCCTCAAAGAAGGCGATCTAGAGGATCTCGTTCTCCCCCTAGTGAGTATTGATGAATATGAGAGCAAGCTAGACGATGACAGCATCGTGATTGCTTTCTTCGTCAAAGACAAAGAGCCAGCTCAGGACCTAAACCGTTTCATTCAGAAGGGTGCCGTTGACATCCTGGATACTGATGTCAGCCCAGCACCAACTGAAGAAGGAAACTTCATGGTATTCGTAGAGCTTCTACGAGATGATGAATTCCCAGCTAAGTGCCTAGATCTTGTCAGTAGCCTAGATGGCTTGACTAGTCTGAAAGACTGGATGGCTGTCATCTATGATGTAGAGGGTGATCAACCTTTGACGCCTGAAGTTCTCCAGACTATGGTTCGTCTAGATAGCCATGAAGATCACACTGGTCATGATGACGATCAGGATGGAGAGGTCGATGGAGAGGTCGATGAAGAGCTAATTGAGTTCTTCAAGCATAGTGATCTTGAAGGTCTTTCGGAGGATGGTCGTAAGGTTACCCTAGAGGGTCTTACCTCTTCCTTCGAACTTGAATTCGTGGACTTGGGGCCTTTTGAAGCACTTCAAGAACGTAATGCGGTGCTCACACAGGGCCTACGTCTTGATGAGGCAGCTCAGCACAACGTGAGTCGCTTGAAGGCCCTGTTGGGTGATCTATGGCTCGTAGAGCACCTACAGAACCACGTCCTATTCAGTAGCCCACTGAGCGAAGACGTAGCCCTCTTCAGGCTCTAAAAGCGCAGGTCTTCGGTGCTCTTGTGCTGAACCTTGCCTGGCGTGATGATGTAATAGTTGCCAGGATTGCCCTCCACATCTTCGTATAAGACGATCTTGCCTTCGGTAATGTGCCTCGAGATAACCTCGGGCACACCATGGAAGCAACCCCAGACAGAGGTATAATCACCATACTGCTCGAAGCCACCATCCTCATTCGTGGCAATCTGAAGTTCACCATCCGGAAGAACTCGGAAGGGGCCTTCGAATAGATCGCTATTCTGATAGGCTTTCTGACCGACCTGGAACTCCTCATAGAGCTCGCCAAAGCCTGAATTAGCCATCAGGTCATCGTTGAGGGCCTTGATATCCTGGATTACCAGATCATCGATCTGATGAATCGCAACAGTAATTCGCAATCCCATTTGTGCCTCCTCTGAATCGGCTCAGATTAGCTAAACGGTTATGGAAGTCAAGGCTTCTGGTCAAAGAAAGACCGGCCAGAAGCCGGTCTTTCCCGAAAGGAGGCTTTCGCCTACTCCATCATACTCATATTGGTCGGGGAGACAGGATTCGAACCTGCGACATCCTGCTCATTTTCTGTTCTTTAATCCCATACGTGGATTCCATCCTTCAGGCTTTATAACTTGAGGTAGATCTGGTTCAGGATCTGGAAAGAATTCCTTACTTTCTTCAAGCTCTATTAACGCACCTTCATGGATAGAGCTAAAATTACCACCTATTGGGTCTGAATCCACAGCGTAGTGATCTGATACTTCTAGGAATACTACTAATTTCTCATATTGGACCAGATACAGAAGGTTCTTCGACCCAGCGTTACATAGATGAAGATGCATGATACCATGCTCTTTCAGAAGTTTATCAGGTGTGGTATCATGATTAGAGCGATAAGAACCAAAGGGTAAAGGTTTACCCTCTATAATAGCTTCTCTGATTTCATTCAGAAATTGTGCCTCTTCACGAGTCATTGGTACTCGGATAGCAAAAGTTTTTAAATCGTGAACTTGTTTCTTAGAACGGCGAATCGAATCTTCTTTGAGTCGGTTAGACAACAACCTTGGACATCAAATAATCGATGTAATCCTCGCCCGACATATTGGTGATATCATTTGTGAGGCCAACATCAGCCATAGAAGCTAATTCTTTAAGATGAGCTACCTTTTTATTTTCTTCAAAAGAAGGCTCTGGTGTCATAGCCCAAGGAACAACCTCAGTCCAAAAGGTGGTCATGTAGAGTGAGGTTCCACTCATAAGGGCTGCTCGAGATTTTGTATGACCAACGTCAAAGTCAATGACTAGATCATTAGTATCGGGAAGCATAACTACTTCTCCTAGCGGGTTTCGGCTATTTATTGGATTATGGTATTCTTAATTCATTATGGAGATTACCCTGGATTCCGTCAATATTCTGATAATGGTAATTTGATGATAAACAGAATATGGCCCAATATATTTGTTGCTCACGCTGTCGTCGTGAAATCTCCACCGCTAACTGGACGCGACATGCGTCAGCCTGTTTTGAAACAGGTGAGCATCGTCCATGGAATGCTGGTCTTTCTGCTGATCAAAATCCAGCATTCGCCGACCAGTTGAAGGCAGGTGGAAGAAGTCTTGCTAAGAAAGTAGCTGAAGGCTTTGTCCAGGCCCGAGTCATCAAAGTTAAGACGGATGAATATCGAGCTGAGAAATCGGCATGGCGCAAAGAACTCCATCGCACCAATCCAGAAACTCATCCTAATCGAAGACTCGCAGGAAATCGTTCAAGCATGTCTTACCCTGAGAGACTAGTCTATGACTACCTTAAAGAGAAAAACATCCAATTTGAGCATCAGAAGCGCATTGAGGGCTTCTATCCAGACTTTGCGCTTGGTAAGCTGCTTCTAGAGGTAGATGGAAAGAGGTGGCATGATGCTGAACGAGATGCCCGAAGAGATGGCATTCTTTCTAATGCTGGATATAGAGTTGTCCGCTTTGAGGCAGGCCCCAAGCTCATAGAACGAGTTGAAGAATTTCTGACAAAAGAAAAGCTGGTGTAGTTTCCTACACCAGCTTTGTCGGGGATGCGGGATTCGAACTCGCGATCTCCTGCTCCCAAAGCAGGCGCCTTACCAGACTAGGCCAATCCCCGATTTCTCCGGTTTATAGCAATCTGCCACTCCCCGATGATGTCCTATTTATAAAGCAGCCTGCCCTAAAGAGCAAGAACTTTATATCCAAAGAGAGCGGCGAATCTTAACCAACCTGGCTAACATCTCATCATCCTCAGCCAGGTAGAACTCCTCCAGCTTGGTGGAGAGCTTATAGAGACTGCGATCCTTGTTAGACGTGACAACGGAGAATGGTGATGTAATGTCCTCATCCTTCCCCCAGATAAGTGGAGTGGTAAGTGGATCCACTCGCTCATTACGCCACACGGTCCACCACAAGTAGAGAAGCTTCTTCTCCTTGGCTGATTCAGCCTGTGATGGATTGCTTAAAGCACATTCCTCAATTTCCCAATCCAGATGCTTCAACCCTTCCTCGGGTAGACGCTCTGAATCACGTCTGAATTTCCGGTATAGCTTCCTGAACTTATTCAGCTTCCAACCAGTGCTCATATTCTCCAACATGTTACCCTCACCCATGGCAAGGTTCATAGCAGCTAGTTCGATTTCTACGTAATCAACTAGGATTTGGAAGTTGGCATGGAGCATCCGATGATCAGGATCATAATAGTTCGGTTCCAGACCTGTATCTACCAAATGGTAACGATCATAAGTGCGGAATCGAATCCAGTTCCTAGCCCTATGGATGCGGTTCCTGACCTTGTAATTCCAAAGATCAGGAACAGTCTCCCAAATGAACCAGCGAATAGGAAAGCACCTCTTTAGACGCTCTTCTCGCTTAGTCCATCCATTCCAGGCCATAGCAAAGGGCGGATGTGGAGGCAGGATGAAGCGGCGGGCGATCTTCTCAAACCAACGACGCTCTTTAGGATTCTTGTGAAACTTGATACCCATAGACCCAGACCTTTGTCTCGATCTATGGAATCGCAGATCATGCGATTAGCCCGAACGAGCTCAGACCGTGACTAATGTCTAGGGGGAATCGTGCTCATAGGGCCTATATGGCACAAATGGCCAGCTTAGTCAAAGTGTGGGCTCGATCCGCTGTAGGTCCTCTTAGGCATAGATGCCCGGAGGAGCCGCTCCACCCGAGAAGGACCACGTTCGTCCATTCTCTCCGCCCGCTCATGCGGCAGCTAGGCATTTCACTTGGGTCTTAACCCGCCTACAGCTTTCAATCAACAGGTTCTAGGCTCGGTATCCATCCTGTTGTTTGGTGCGCCACGAGGGACTCGAACCCCCACACCTTTCGATACGGACACCTAAAGACCGCGTGTCTACCAATTCCACCAGTGGCGCGTTATTTTCTATCTAGCTTCTCCAAGTCAGGATAGCAACCTATTTATGGTCTGAGGATGGTCTCCATGAAGTGCCCACTTTGTACGGCCCAATCCACGGTATAGTGAAGATCAGCCGGAAAATTGAAGAGTGACCGCCATTCGTAGGGGGTACAGACATTCTTACCCAATGGTTCACCAGGCACCCATACGTGGTAGAGATGGAAGTTGGATTGCTTCGTCATGATATAGGTAAATGTCAGATCATCTACCCGATTGTTATTGAGAATCAGCTTCATCTTCTCAATCATATCCCGAAGGGGGCTGAATTCCTCGACACAATCATGAACCGTGAACTGCCATAGTTCATCCTTTTGATGTAGGAGGAACCGGCCGGTCTTACTGCTCTGAACCACAACGGTCGTGTCAATCAAGGTCTTCATATCGCTGGCCTAGCACGCAAGGTCAGGCCTTTCAAATTGAATACTGACAGAAGTCACCTTTAACCAATAAGGTAAGAATGTAGCCCACTTTGGGTCATTAGGAGCGTATATGACTAAGAAAGCCGGTGCCGAGATAGCAGCACCTAAGAAGGATGCTGAAACGGCCAATATCATGAGCATCAATCCAATGGAGGGTGCTCCTTCACTTAGAGATAAGGGGATCTACTTCCTAAGTGGTGATTTCAAGCCAGAGACTGCTCATAAGATTGTTACTTGGATCCTGGAAGCCAATTTCAATCCTCAGGTCGAGTATGACCACCTCACGCTTATCATCAACAGCCCAGGTGGAGAAGTTCCTAGCGCATTTGCGATTATTGATGCCATTGAGGGTAGCTCTATCCCAGTTCATACTATGGGCCTAGGTCTTATTGGCTCTTGTGGTCTTCTTACCTTCCTGGCTGGTGCTAAGGGCCATCGGATCCTGACGCCAAACACATCCATCCTAAGCCACCAGTGGTCATGGGGCGATTATGGCAAGGCGCATGAACTCTTTGCCACAGTCAAGCAGTATCAGATCATTCAGGATCGCATTCTCAACCATTACAAGAAGCACACCGGTCTGAATAAGACGCAGATTGAAGAGAAGCTCCTACCAGCGCATGATGTCTGGTTGAGTGCTCAGGAAGCCTTGGATCTTGGTATCTGTGATGAGATCAAGATCATGGGGCAGAAGAAGTAATGGAGTATGTGGCTGGTCTGCTGTTTAGTGATGAGGGCGATCGAGTCGCCCTCATCCTAAAGAATCGGCCAGCATGGCAGGCTGGTAAGTTCAATGCCATTGGTGGTAAGATTGAACTCAATGAAACACCTGAAGCCGCTATGCGTCGTGAGTTCATTGAAGAAGCTAATGTGGATGCCACTTGGCAGTTCAGATTCACTCTGGGTAATCCAGGCCTCTGGGGCGTTCACTTCTTCTCATGCTATTCAAGTGCCGCTATGGCAGACCTACAGACTATGACTGATGAACCCATCGAGGTCATTGAAATTCATGCTCTACCTGAGAACCTCATCCCAAATCTCAGGTGGATCATCCCCTTGTTACTAGATCCCACGGTAGTCGTTCCCCATTACATCGTTGATGCCCAGAGCTAATAAATAGACCTGAGCTCATACTGAGGAATTATGTCAAAAGAAGACGTCATCAAGATGAAGGGCCAGGTTACTGAGGTCCTTCCAAGTGCCTTGTTCCGTATCAAACTAGAAAATGACTTTGTGATCATTGGCCACATATCAGGCCGTATGCGGAAGAATAACATCAACGTTCTACTTGGTGATCGAGTGGAAGTTGAAATGACACCCTATGATATGACCAAAGGTCGCATCACCTTCCGGTTCAAATAATCAGGCCCAGGTCAGCTTAAAGAGCATGGCTTGGTCTTTCTTCTTGAAATAGACCCAGTTCCAGCAATCTTTGTATTTCCCCTGGGCGTTGATTGGCATGAAGATGTAGTCTGATTTCTCAAATCGCTCTTCAAGCCAAACCTTCACCAACTGCTCTTCATTGGAATTGAGATCTGGTAACTCGATGCTGAAGGGGTGATCCTTCGTTTCAGCTTCAAATTCCAGTTCACCCTGCCGAATCAGGGTATCTCGCACCTTGAGGAATTCGTCAGCACTATTACCAAGAATATCGAGAGTTCTCAGGATGATGTCGAGTTCATCCTGCCTGCTTAGTGCCATACCAATTTCCAAAGCATGGCATCACTGGAATCAAAGAAAGCAATTCGAAGGCCTCTCGTTTCCGGGCACAGATAGAGGAACCAGTGATGCTTGATTGATTCTTTGATCCAGGCCTTGACCTCAGAGTTCACAGTGTAGGGTATGCGAGGAGGGCGTGGTCGAGGCGCCTTCTCAACAATGATGTCATCTCGAACTGGTTCTGTATGTGGCATCACATAAACCCAACCTGAATACCGGCCTTAGTTACTAGAGAAGACGGTTATGTCAACGCCTATCTGCGTTTGGACCACATTGCGACCTTGAATTGGCTCGCCTGAATTGGGTTGGGGAAAGTTACAAAATAGGCCATTCCATCCCAAAGACCTGCCCGATACCTAGGATACTGATCAGGATTATCCACCTGCCTGAGCTCGATAGTTGCGTCAGGCGTATGAACATCTAACCAAAGCCGTTCAACATCAAGGATGTGGATCTTACTGAACAGGCATTCAGAATGTTTGTGCCAATAGCTACGGCTGCGACGGTGTTTGGAATTCAGCCGTTTCAGGCGAGTGGTTGTGATTTTTAGAGCAAATCGCAAACGGTAGTTGGGGGATTTCTGTTTTTTCTTTCTCGCCATCTTAGCCCCAGGTCAATTTGAAGAGCATTGCGTGTTTGGTCTTCTTGAAAAGGAAGACCTCACATTCTCTTTTATCAATACTCACAAGGCAGATTTGGTATTTGATTTTCTGCTCTGCCAGCCAATTGCGTATCTCTTTGCGATGGTCGCGCTTTGCCTGAGTGTCTTCTTTCTCAGGTGGTCTAGGCTTTACCCATTTGTTTTCTGGTAAGGTAGAAGGCTCGGGCCATTTCTTGGGTGTGGGTGAGGATGCCTTTTCATAGAACTTAGGATCGTAACGGCTCTCCCATCCCTTCATAGGAGCATAATAGTTAAAGCTCATTTGTGATCCGCCCTATGCCTAGATATCCAGTTTAGAGCATCCGTTACTTGAATGCTATCTAATCCTGAGTTTCTAACGCAAGACGCATTTCAGTCAAGAAGGCTTTCTGAAACATCTTCAGATCAACTTGGCTCGCGAAGTAGAAAGCGAAGACGTTAAGCTGGTGGTCACCTAGAATTATTGGTCGCAAACCAGTGGCTTCATGGAACCAATCATTGGAGCAACATTCATCACACCATGATAGAATGTAAGGCAGTCTGGGCGTAGCGATGATAGCCGCACCGGAGATCTGGAGGGGGCTAATCCGAGTTCTCGACGGTGCGGCTATCTTACTGTTCCCACACAGGGTCTTGGGCGACCTCCTCAACTGTGTAGTCGTTCTTCCCGGCACTCCTGGTGAATGCTTCGAGGAATCGCTCACGCGCTTCATCAAAGCGTTCCGGCATCCGAGTATGAACCATCGCAACCAGCTTTTCAAAGGTATCAACCTCCGTCAGATCAACTGGCGCGCCGAACAGTAGTCTTAGAACCTCCTTTGGTTCAGTGACATGTGATAAACGCGCAAATCGCGGGCTAGTTGCGACAGCCGTCTCGAATTCGTCCGCAGAAACCACCGACATACCCTGGCCATCACGCTTGCGAAGCTTCCACTGGCGGTAAAGACCCTTCTCAAGATCAAAGCGCAGACCGACCCTTGCGAGGCGTTCTTCACCCTCGAGGAGCTCAAAATCCTTACGCATCTTGGCCAGCACTCCAAGCATCGTAGATAGCATGACACCCTTATAGGGGCTGTTATCCCGGCCGGGCGAGAAGTGGCTAAACTTCAGCCATTCAGGGTTACCCTCGATAAAGTCGACTTGAACGTAGCCATTCTTTGGATCTCCCGCTACCGGAAAGGCTGTCTGGAACTGACCACCCTTGAGCGTTTTCGTCTTAACATGACCCTCTGGTAGCACCGCACGGGCCCGTGCGGCTACTTCTTTGAGGTTGAAGACAGGCAGATCAGCCTCTCCAACAAAGCGAGCGGCCTTGTTGTTGAGTGCGAAATCAAGATCGCCAGAATCATCCTGTTTGCCCGCACTACCCATGAGGTTGGCCATCGCATACACGAAGTCAAAACCAGGCACAGCCATTACGGCCACAACATGATCTACAGTTGGAGCAACATACTCCCTTCGAACCCGCACCATCGGCAGGTCCGGAAACGCATTACCACCCATGATAAACCACCCTGTAAGGTTCGTCCTCGCAGGGTGGCTAGACGGCGCCAATCAAAATGGTGCGACTCTTACGACCCTGCCGATCTCCATATGTCACACCAAATAATCATGACCTATTCCTTCATATTGGAACACTAGACTTACTTGGAAGTCTGAGCTACGTCAACCAACTTTTGGCGGATAAGTGCCTGAACTTCCTTATCCCGGAGTAGGATCTCATACACCTCTGGGCTAATGTAAGATCCACCGCCGCCAGAACCACTAAGCATCTTACCACTGACCATACAGCTCATGACACAAGCTGTCGCAAAACCACCATCAGTGCGTGGGTGGATGGCTTCAAGGCGATATGCGTAAGGTTTATCCATGACTCACACTTCCTCCGGCTTTGATCCCACCACCAACGTCATCGCAATTCACGGAGCCGCCAGCGTCAACATTGCCCGAGACATCATCGGCATTGACTGAACCTTTGGCAGTCACGTTACCCTTGACATCATTACAGTTAACTGATCCGCCCGCTATGACATCACCACCAACATGGCCAGTAACTGCCACACTTAGGTCACTCTTAACCGATACTGGATCACCCTCGACCTTGATCGTGAGAATGCTCTTTGGATCTTCGATCCCAGCCTTCTCCGTGACATCAACACCATCAATGATGATCCGGCCACTGGTCATTGTGATGCTACTACCAGAGAATGACCTGCCTGAAATGTTGATACTACCCATTGCTCGCCTCCCAACTATATCACCGGCTACCATCTTCCGACTCTTCCTAGACCTGTCATAGCTATAACGGGTGTAAAGAGCTAGAAGATACATGAACCCACCAAATACTAGCAGGACCAATGGAACCATCAGGTCTCGGTTCAAAATCCCAACTCCTTCAATTGAGCTATGGTAGCCTCGGCATTCGTGTGGAGGATAGCCACACCACCGGCTTCTTCCCAGCGTTTGGTATTCTTCTCCATATCGTCAATTAGGATGTCACCGGAGGCTTTCATGTATTTGGTCTTGTAACGAGAGTAGGTTGTGATAACAGGCACAGTCGAACCAAGCTCTCTAAGGGCCCAAGCCTTCTTACCGGCTTCTGCGAGCTTGTATCCCTGACTAGGGCATCCAGTAAGGATCGTAGGGTTGTGGGGAGCTATATAGGCCCAGAGCTGTAGAGCTCCTGGCATGGCAGGAAGTTGTTCCCAATGTTCCATATTCTCTTTGATGGTCTTCCACATCACAAACTCAGGCACGCTGTGGGGATGAACGCCATATTGGATTTCGTAACCACGTTCGAAATCTACAAGCACGCCATCGAAATCGCAGAAGATATGGGTCATAGGGGATCCTAAGAAAACGACTATGTCTCCTTAGGATCTTGCTGACCTGGCTGTCAAGTTAGATGGGCCAGAATAGGGTCTTACCGATGAAAAGATCCTTGATCTGACCATTGAAGAACGATCCGGTAAAATTGACGTTATCGTTACCGATCGCGATACCATTGCTAGAATTGTAAGGCATTGCGACCGCAGTTCCCTTATTCGTTACATTCAGGTATCCGGAAGAATTGGATTTACCATCGAGTGTAACCTGGTTCTTGACTATACCGTTCAGGTAAGTTCTTAGGTAGTTCATACCACCAGAGTTGTAGAACATCAAACCAAAGCGATACCAGGTATTTGGTTCTATAACTGAAACATCATAAACTGCTTCGTAGGTCGTTCCACCAGCCGCATTAGCGCAGGTGTGGATCCTAAGGTTGTTATACCCTACAGTGACAGTAAACTCCTCCCATCCAATACCTGATCCTTGGCCGTTATTGATGATATATTGAAGAGCCTGAGTTGTAGTCGTGGTATTGAAATCCACCTGAACTGAGTAAGGAGTGGCAGTGTGTAGTTCATCGGTATCCAGGTAAGCCATGCTTTCAGCACCGCTGAACGTCATGATACCAGTTGTGTTATCGTAGCTTGGATCCTGCCAAGCATTTTCGCCACCTGTTGTCTTCTTAACCACCGCGACACCACCAAACGTGGTATCTCCAGTGGAGAAGACATACGCAGAATTCGCATTGGCTTCGGTCGTAGCAGGAACACCTACTTGCTTACCTAGGGTGTTGGTTACAGCGAGGATACCTGGTCTGATCATTAACTTACCTGTAGGTCACCAATAAGATCCCAGGTGTTAGCTGCTACCTTGATTAACGTACAAGCACTGTTGATCTTACGGAAGTTTGGCGTATCCGTGTAATTGAGTGTTACACCACTCAATGGATTGAAATATGCTACCTGACCAGCTACCCATATGAAGGTGATCTGAGTTCCGATAGCTAGATCCAAAGTAGCATCATCTGGAACATCAATGATGACGGTTCCACCAGCATGACTAATCCGAACATATTGGTCACCTTCCTGGATAGAATAATGACCAGTTGGCTCTCTCGTCTGGATTGTCGTGATGCTTGGGTCTTTGACATCACTCTTCTTGGCTAATTCAAAACCACCAACCGTTGAACCATCATGTACGTGAATGGAGTGATCAGTTGTGTTGACTGTGACCTCACCATCGGCACCAGTGAAGGTATTATGCTCAGCGGCGGTGCCTCTACGTAATTGTAATTGAGTAGACATGGGTCTTCCTATTCACCGGATCGTATCGCTTATTTACCGATCTTTCTGGTGAATCTCTTCGATCCAGTGGCTCTCTATATTCACGCCACTCCGGCGAATTACCTAATGATATTGGTAATTGCGTGGTATTTGAGATCAGCCCCTTCCAGCGGGCTGAACCCAGATAACACGGAAATCACCTATAGTCACTATGTAAATCACCAGAGGTGCGGCTGAGCTGACTCTTTCATCGCCTGGCTCAGCGGTACGAAATTGGCCTAGGAGTCGAGGGCGGGCGGCTCACCCTCGGGTGCCTGCCGGCTTCTCAAACTATGAATAGGATTGCCAGTAGCAGTCATTGGCTGAACGCCGATGATCTCCTGTGCGATCACGCTAGGCATGACCCTCCGTATAATTGGTAGGACTACCTTCCAGTCTGTGTTAGAATCGCAAGGATCCCATGAGAATTTGAATAGAGCTGCCTGTCGTTTGCGCCGAAATGAGATAAACGCCTTGGCTGCTAGGTAAGAACTCAAAGCGGTATGGAGATACCCATGCTGAAGAGTGAGTCGATAATCTTCACCCTCGGTCATTTGCCAGGTCTTCAGGAGCGTTTCGAGATCAGACTGCCTGCTCTTAAGAAGGTGGAATTCAAATCCAGTCTTGAAATGAAACAGTTTGCCTTGCCATTTAGGCTTACTCTGATCCAGTTTGAGTTTGCTCATTTTCTTCCTCTTTGATATCGAGGTCTAGCAGATATGAATAGGTCGACCAAGAATCACATTTATGACCAAATAACCCGCTATAAAAGCTCTCATAATCCAGCATAATCTCCTTACACGGATTCCCCCTTAGACTTCGACCCTTTACCTGGCTGATAAGTGTCTTGGTCGATATCATGGGATATAGGTAAGAGTAATGAATCCAAGGAATAGGGTTAGTCGGTTTGTAAGTCTTCATATATGAACCCCGACCATAGGAGGAATTCAAAGCCATCTTCTTGAGTTGATCTATATAGGATTCAGGTTGCTCATCCTCCTGCCAGGATAGTTTGAAGCGGATAGCATCATTCTTGCTTAGAAATCGGATGATGCTCTTGTCTCGCGTGAAGAAGTTGAAAGTATTGATAGAGTTGAGCCGCCACCTTTTGCCCCTTTTACCAAAGGCTTCAGTGAGGAACTCGAAAAGTTCCATCTCTCGGTCAGTAGCCAGGTTTAGTTTGACCTCATGACCAAACCAGTTTGAACCCTTCTGATGAGGCTGTCGCTCGACAAATGTGTATTCCATGTAGGCTGATTGCGCTCATGATGTACAAAAGATCAATATTCTTAGGTGGTGCCATAACCACGCAGATAATTACCCAGAAGACTCGCTCCAATTTTGACAGTTAGTTTGCTGACCTATAGGATGACTGAATGAAAGACTATTATGCGATCCTGGGTGTTGACCGCTCTGCCGATGATGCTGCGATCAAGAGCGCTTATCGTAAACTGGCTAAGGAGTATCACCCCGATACCAGTAAGGATCCTGATGCGGAGGCGAAGTTCAAAGAGATCAATGAAGCCTATGACACTCTGAAGGATAAGCAGAAGCGTGCTCAATATAATGCCGCTAGCTTCGGGCGAAAAACTTCATTCACCTGGCACACCAATCCTAATGGTGGTTTTCACAATGTTGGCGACATTGATTTGGATGAAATCCTCCGTGATATTCGCCGTGGTCGATCACCCTTCCCCGAGGATGCTAGAAATCGTGATATAGTCCTCGCTTATACGATCACTCTAGAGGAAGCATTCCAGGGTAAGGAAGCCCAGATCAAATACAACCTCCCCGATAAGGAACAACAGGAGATCTCATTCAAAATACCAGCGGGTATTCAGGATGGTATCAAGTTGCGCTTCACGGGTAAAGGTGATGACGCCATGTCAGGAGTGAAACCAGGCGATCTTTATGTGAAGATCCACATTGCTCCTCATCCTATCTTTATTCGGATGGGTTACCACCTTGTAACCAGCACCACTGTCGGCTACTTGGATGCTCTATTGGGGAGTGATCGAGAAATCCAAACTATTGATGGCACAAAGATCAAGATGCGAATACCAGCTGGTATTCATCCTGGCCAGAGTTTGCGAGCTGCTGGTAAGGGTATGCCAACTGGCAATGGCCAGAGGGGTGACATGATGGTTGAGATCATTTTTCAGCCTGAATCTCTCACCGATGAGCAACGCGAACTAATTGACCAGGCCCGTCAGAAAGGTGCTTGACTTCTCACCAATTCGCACTATCTTGGTGTGGAGAGGAGGAAGAATGCGATTCATATTTGCTTTGCTGTTGATGACACCTGCGGTGGCTCACGCGCAAAATATGGATCCTATGCCTTATGGCATTCATAAGAATCCTCAGATAGCTCAATGTGGTGAAGTCGAAGAAGCCTATGGTAAGGAGATGGTTGACTTCTACTTCACCATTCAGAAGTATTCCAGTGATCGTGGTGGCCCCGTAGATCCTGCTATTATTCGTGATGTCTATTCTGCTCTTGTGGAGGCGAAGGAATTCGTCCATACAAACATTCAATTCGTCCAAAGAGCAGAAAGTCGGCACGGTCAGGTGTTGGTGGCTGCTTGTAGGATCGTAACATCAGATGCCCACAACGAGATCGAAAACTACGTGAGGTATCTACTACGTGAAGTTGACCCTAGAGACCGATGGGGCCGCCATCTTGCGGCAGAGAAGTTCCGAATGGATCTTCAACGACTCACCCATAAGTATCAAGGAGATTGAGAGCGAAATCACCCGCCTCCTCAATGAGGAAGGTGGTATTGGTTTTGCGGCGAATCAAGCCGGGCTTGCCTATCGCGTATTTGCGATGAAGATCGATGATGAAGTCCGGTTCTACTACAACCCAGAAATCCTCCTATCCAGTGAAGATGAGCAAGTCTCGATGGAAGAAGGGTGTCTGAGTTTTCCAGGATTGTTCTTCAAAGTCAAGCGCCCCGCGAAGATCAAGGTGCGTTATCAGGATTCCAAATCATTTTGGCATGAGGAGGATCTTGACGGAATCTCGGCTAGGTGTTTTCAACATGAGTTGGATCACCTAGATGGAATCTGCTTTACCGACAGGGTTAGCAAGATCACCCTGGATATGGCTAAGAAAAAGCGCACCAAGCGCGAAAGGAAGAATTGATGTCCTTGGAGAATTTCGACCCAACTAAGGCCAATGAACTCTTTGAACGTGCGGCTCAGATTGCTGACCGCCACGGTCATGAGTATGTTACCCTGGAGCATCTGCTCGCAAGTATCCTTCAGGATCAGAAAGTCCTCGAAGTCCTGACCGAGTTGGGTGCTAATTGCTCCGATCTCTCGGCTGACCTTTTGGAGCACTTTCAGACTGATCTCTTGGGTAAGTCGAATGGCCGCCAGCCACGCCAGACCGCACCACTTGGTAGAGTGGTTCAGAGGGTAGTGGGGCAGACGCTTTTCTCGGGTCGTAGTGTGATCCGACCGATTGATGTATTGGTCGCGCTCTTGGGTGAAGAAGATCCAAATAGCCATGCTTGCTACTTTCTGGCCAAGCAGGGAGTAACCGCTCTCGATGTCAAGACTGCTATTTCTCATGATAGCATCTTGGATGATGAGGATGAAGGAACCAAGGCTATTGGTGAAAACGAGGATGGCTCTGGTGAGGAAGCTGGTCCTAAGAAGACTAAGGCCGAACGGATCCTTGAGAAGTTCTGTAACAACCTCAATGAAGCAGCCCTCGAGGGTAAGATTGATCCACTGATTGGCCGAGAAGCCGAAGTAGCCTCATTGGTTCTGACTACCGCCCGCCGCACCAAGAATAACACGGTTCTTGTCGGTGAACCCGGTGTGGGTAAGACCGCGGTCGTTGAAGGCCTGGCCAAGATGATCGCCGAAGAGAATGTGCCCGATGCGATCAAGGGTAGCATCGTCTACTCGCTCGAGATTGGCGCGCTAATGGCTGGCACCAAGTTCCGTGGTGACATGGAAGAGCGCGTTAAGCAGATCCTTGATGCTGTGGAGAAGGTCGGCGAGGAGAAGGGTATTCTCCCCATCCTATTCATCGACGAGATCCATACCATGATGGGGGCTGGTGCTGGTAGTAGTGGCGCCCTAGATGTTGCGAACTTGCTCAAGCCGGCGTTGGCTAAGGGTAACCTTCGGTGTATTGGCGGCACTACCTACGAGGAGTATCGCAAACATTTCGAGAAGGATCGCGCGCTTCTCCGTCGATTCCAGAAATTGGATATCCTGGAACCCAGCATCGAGGATGCTAAGCGTATTCTTCATGGCCTATCCAAGGTTTATGAGGATTACCATGGTGTAGTCTACGATTCTGATGCTCTGGATGCGGCAGTTGAATTGACTGCTAGGTATGTGACTGACCGTATGCTGCCCGATAAGGCCATCGATGTGATTGATGCTGCGGGTGCTCGTCAGAAGATTGCTCCAGAGGATGAGCGGCATTCCGAGATCACGGTTGAGCTTGTGGAGAATGAGGTCAGCCGGATCGCTAAGATTCCTGCCCGCACGGTCAAGGAAGATGAAACCGAGAAGCTAGGTCATCTTGAGCAGGATCTCCACAAGGCAGTCTTCGGTCAGGAAGGTGCCATTGATGCTGTAGTGGATGCCGTCTTCCTGAGTCGAGCAGGTCTACGTGACCCTAACAAACCGCAGGGTAATTACCTCTTTGCTGGGCCAACCGGTGTGGGTAAGACTGAACTCGCGAAGCAGTTGGCCAATACGTTGAGCATTCCGCTTCATCGTTTCGATATGTCGGAGTATATGGAGAAGCACAGCGTCAGCAAGTTCATTGGCTCACCTCCGGGTTACGTGGGCTTCGGTGATGGTGCCTCGGGTTCGGGCCTTCTGACCAATGCGGTTGAAAATAGCCCTCATTGCGTCCTCCTCATTGATGAAATCGAGAAGGCCCATCCGGATATCTTCAACATCTTCCTCCAGGTCATGGATAACGGCCAGTTGACTAACTCTGCTGGTAAGACGGTGAACTTCCGCAACGTGATCCTGATCATGACTAGCAATGCCGGTGCGGCTGAACTCCAGAAGAATAGCCTGGGCTTTGGTGCTAACTCGGTTGCTGGTAATGATGACAAGGTCATCGAGCGCATGTTTGCTCCTGAATTCCGCAACCGGCTTGATGCGGTGGTGAAATTCAATGCGTTGAAGCGTGAGAATATGCTTCACATCGTTGACAAGTTCATCGCTCAGCTGAATAAGCAAGCGCAGGAGAAGGGTGTTGAAATCACCCTATCCGAGGAAGCGCGTGATTACCTGGCTAGTAAGGGTTACGATCCTAAGATGGGCGCTCGACCATTGAGCCGGTTGATCCAGAATGAGCTAGGTAAGCCGATGAGTCGGCTTATGCTCTTTGGTGCTCTCAAGAATGGTGGTGTGGCCCGCGTTGAGGTTGTCAGCAATATGTTGGTAATCCACCCCGAAGCCAAAGAAGTTCTTGAAGAGCAAGCTGAAATCTTAGCTTAATCAGGGTAGCACCAGGTGAGAAAAATCTCACCTGGTGCGCCTTTGGTGTTGATTTAACCTACTGATCTGCTAAAGCAAATGAAGCAAGACGAACGTCTTGCTTTCAAAGAGATCGAAGCGAAAAGATCGAAACGGCGGCCGACTTGATCGAACCGTTGTAAGGAGTCGTTTCGATCATGGATAACAAACTCGCAGAAGCTCTGGTGCTGAAGGGCGTGCTTAAGGAAGGAACTGAAGTTCGCGCCAAGCACAAGGCAATGGGGCTTGGTTCAGTTGTCAATGTAATCGTGTCTGGTGAGTTCTCCATTACAGGGACCAAGATCCTGGAAGATGGCAGAGTTTATTTCAAACTCGCCGATCTCCGCAGTGGGGCTCCGTCGAGTGTCTTTGCCGAGGATATTGAAATCATTGACGGCATGGATCCGGTGAGGTTCGCCAATGTCTACAATATTACCGCAGATGGTGGTAAGGCAATCCTGGGGAAGCGACGTGGTCGTAAGCCAAAGAATCGCCAGATTGAAGACTTCTGATGTCTAGAGTAGAGAACATTATCTTCGGCCTTGGTTTCTTCATTATTCTGGTAGGTACTATCTTTGGCCTTTCCTATATGATAAAAACACAGAAACAAGATGATACTTGGTGCTCTACTCATGGCTATGTTGGATTTAGGACCTACCATGGACCGAACCTATGTGTCGATCCAAAGACCAGGTTAGTCTACAAGCCGGAGTAATTGATGAGCAACGTCATTGAATTCCAATCAGCCGCCCAGTTGAGAAAGCTACTGGCAGAACGAGAAGCAGAGAACGCTGAACTGAAAGCTCAGGTTCAAAACCTGTCGTCTGTGAAAGAGATGCTTACTCTCCAGACACTTGATCTTAATGAGCAAGTGTCTAATCTGATTGAACAAATGACGATTATCCAACGCAATCTAGACAGCCTGCTGAAGAGATTGGACAATAACCCTACTAAATAGGGTGGTTGGTTAAGAGGAGGCTAATTGTGGCCAAGTTACATGAAGAGATTGTGGTTGTTAAGATCAGCAAGCTGTTGAAGGATGGCGAAACCCAAGAGGTTATCCTAAACCCTGAGATGAAAGAAGGCCTCGCCCTTATGGCTGAGCAGCTTCTCGCTGAAGCAGGTAGTGACAAACTTCTTATTGAAGTCGTGGACCTGGGAGATTAAGATCGTCTAGATTGGCGATTTGCTCCTCAACACTTTCAATCCATTTGAATAGGAACGAGCGGTCATAATCAAAGAGGTTAGCGCTGCGAAGTTCCGCTGTCTCTTTATTCCATCCAGCTGCGGTGCGGATGCCTTCAATCACAGAGAGGGCTTCGCGACCTTCCTGTAAGTTCAGACCTAGACCCTGACAAAGCAGTTTGGTTTCGGCGTTCATTACCTTCCAAGCATCAGGTTTCAAGAATACTCCATGACCGAATATCGCTCGGGTAGCAAGGGTGTAGAAGCCCTTGAGTGTCATAGGATAACCGTGGATAAAGACCAGCCTCAAAGACTCGTGTTGACCCACAATGGGCTTCTCAGCCAGCTTACTATAGACACAGTTGAGTTTGATAAAGCGTCGTAGGTCAGACATTCTGAACCTCAAGACCAAGCTGTCTAGCAATCGTTCTCATCACACTGGCATCTAGTTCATCAGTAGGTATGATCTCTTCAACACATTCACCAGTATCTTCGTCGTATATCGCAACATCGTTATTTTCGAATATCTGGTAAGCTGATATGTAATCGAGACCACCCTTAATGATCAGTTCAAATAAGCCAGGTTCTGGTGTCAACCCGTGACCCACATATTTGATCATCCTCTGAACTAGACTGTGTTTGGCTGCTTTGCCATTTGGGGCAAGCCGAAGAATATCATCCTTGATATCGAGTTGGGCCTGCTTAGTGGCAGCTATTTGGAAGCCATCAGTTGCGATCTGGCAAACACTAAAGTCAAAATCCTTGAAGACTTCTTCAAGAGACAGGTAGAAGATACGGTTAATACACTGAACCTGAAAGCCGTTAACTCTGAATGTCTTGGCCCGCTTGGTTTCTACGATTAATTCATAATCATCAAGGGCTTTACAGAACTTCTTCCATGATCTTTGATCCTTGAAGAATAGATCGATATCACCTCCTTTGAGGCTGTCACCTCTAAGAAGTCGCCGTGCCGCCCCACCAGCAATCCATGGGCCTGTCTTGATATCCAGTGGAGGCATTAGGCCTATGATATTCTGAATCTCTTCAACACCTGGGCCTTTAGGGACGGGTATCAGTTCATAGAACAAACTACCAGATGGTGTAGGAACCAGATCCTCATCTGGATATACCGCACAACTGATTAGGTTTGTGATAGCTGAAAGAATGGTCATATCTCAGAATTAACTGGTGCGTTCGCCAGATGTCATTATTCGTTAAATATGACGGATAGAGGAGGTGTGATATGCCTGACACAGTCGTCATGATGAGCAACACTCAAGATGTAGCCAATCTTGTTGGTCAGCCCTGTAAAGCTGATGGTTGGTATGGTCATACCGAAGGCCTCCACACCATAGTATTCAATGTCATCAACTTCACTGGTCGCATCTACATCGACGCGTCGCTGGTCAAGGCACCAGGAGATGATGATTGGTTTGCGCTCAAACTGGATCATCACACGGATTACCTTCAGTTTCCCCGCAATCCAAACATACCAACCGGTAGTCAAGAAACCGGCGGGGATACTGGCTCTTATGGCTATACGTTCCGGATTAATGCGCTCTGGCTGAGGGCTCGTTTGGATCGAACCTACCTAGATCCGGCCCTCTATAACTTGGATCCAGATGCTCTCCAGGCCCTTGGCTACATCAATAAGATCACTTTGGCTCGTTAATCGCTAGATACCCTAGTTGAGCTAAATATCAGAAATTCCTTTGGAGGACGATCAACATGGCCGGAAACACCCCGACGCCTGAAAACCCAGGAACCTACCTCCCCGGACTTGGTGGTTCAACCAGTATTCCGTCTTCTTCAGGTGAAGATGGAGCGCCGACCTCGAACGATATCCGTTTCAACTCAACTGCGAATAATGGTAAGCAATACCTGGCAGGTGGATCACCTGCCACTGGTGGAGGATATACGAGTGCTGCTGGCCAGGTTTCAGTAGTTAGCGGAGCCCAGGGACCGAAAGGCGACAAGGGTGATAAAGGCGATAAGGGCGATACTGGGCCTCAAGGACCGGCTGGCCCACAGGGCCCTGCTGGACCAACTGGACCTCAAGGTCCCCAAGGGCCTCAGGGCGAGCCTGGAACTGGAGGTGGGGGTTCGATCAGTGTGGTTCAGCGCGCTTTCGATCCTGACGACAGTTCACAGTTCACTGATAATCCTGAGATCAATCCAGCAACTAAGATCGCTTTTACAGGCCCTGGCGTAAACGTTCAGGAGGGTGATGTTGATACCACGGCCCTCGTCACAGTTCCAGGTGTCACCATTAAGAATGGTGATTATGACATCTACACCAGTAACATCTCATTCAATGGTGCCGCGTCGGCAGCTACCAATTATGGCTTTACCTCCGTTTATGTAGCCAATGACGTGATACTCCAGGGTGATACTGACAACACGATTCGTGGTGTGTGGAAGTTCAACTTGGGCCCTGGTTTCACTGCGATAGTTGATGAGACAGATAACGAGCAGGTCAACATTGGATTTGCTGGTGGTCAATTGACTGTTGCTCAACCAGGTGAGATCGTTAAGTCATGGACAACTGACAAGATCAACATTGGTGACGGTTTGACTCTTGAAGGACCAGGTGGTCCTTCCGGTGATGTTACTATTTCGGCAAATGGACCAACCCTAGCGCTTTGGGATTCACCTAATCATGCGGCAGTGACCTATGGTCAGGGTCAGAACTTAATTGCTTTCGAGGCCGGCCCTGGTATTACTCTTGATCTAGGCCAGACTGATACTGATGGTAACCATCGCCTATTGATTTCTGCGACCGCAAGTAGCGGTAAGAGCATTGAGAGTGCTGAAATTGATGGCTACGGCCATCTATACCTTCATTACACTGATAGCACTCTTGCTGACCTGGGTAAGGTTACCGGTGATGTTGGCCCTCAGGGACCCCAGGGTGAGAAGGGCGACACTGGCGCGACAATCGCATCTGCTGAGATTGATGGCTATGGTGACCTCTATCTTCACATGAATGATGAAGATGGGACTCTAATAAGCGTAGGTCATGTGACCGGAGCCCAGGGCGTTGGTGTTGAATCAGTCGATATTGATGAGAATGGTCATCTACAGGTCACTTATACCAACACCCTAACTCATGATGCTGGTATGGTTAAAGGTGACAAGGGTGATACTGGTTCTAAGGGAGACCAGGGTGATCCAGGCACTAGCATCAGTAGTGCTGCGGTAAGTGGAGAGACTCTGACCCTCACAATGTCAGATGGATCACACATTGATGTCTCGGGAAGCGTTCTTGGTCCCCAGGGACCACAGGGTGATCCTGGCACCCCTGGTGATCAAGGCCCACAGGGACCAGAAGGAACTCACATTGCTAGCGCGAGTGTGACGGGTTCAACCCTAACCCTTACGATGTCTGATGACACAAACGTCGTGGTTACTGGAAGCGTCCAGGGTCCACAGGGCGACCAAGGTCCACAAGGCGATAAGGGTGATAAGGGCGACCCTGGCACCACTATCGCAAGTGCGGCAGTAAATGGTAGTCAGCTGGTACTGACGCTTACTGATGATTCAACAGTCAATGTAACCGGTGATATCACTGGCCCGCAAGGTGATCAGGGACCTCAGGGTGATAAAGGTGACCAGGGAGATCCTGGAGTCAGCGTAACCGCAGCTACCATTAATGGTGATGGTCATCTAGTTCTAACCATGAGTGCTGGTGAACCAATTGATGCCGGTGATGCCAAGGGAGCTCAAGGCGATCCAGGCACCAATGGTCGTGGAATCTCCGATACGGCAGTCGACAGTAATGGTCACCTGCTCATCACTTACGATGATGGCACTGATCCGATTGATCTCGGTAAGATCACGGGTGATGCTGGAGAGCCAGGACCAACCGTTGAAATTCAACAGGGTGGAACCCAGGTTGTGGCTGCTCCAACAGCGATCAATTTCACTGGCTCAGGAGTCACGGTAACCCAGGATGGGACTGTAGCTAATGTTGCTATCACGGGTGGCTCGGGTGGTGGCACTGGTGGATCTGGAATCACTGTGGTTGTGGTAGAGGTTTCATTTGATGCGACTCGAGCTATGACAGTTACCAGTACACCAACAGGATGGACCGCATCGAATGTAGTTTCGACTGGCACGTTCACTCTTACCGGACCAAGTGATATTGGTGATATAGTAGGTGTAAGCGTATGGGGCGTTACGGTTACAGGTGGTACTGAGTTTGGGCTTAAGAACGGTGCCATGGCAGTAAAATATGATACCTCGACACCAGGTGTGATTAACTTCTCAGGTGTTACCAATTCAAACACTGGCGTGGCTAGCGGTGGTGGTGTAGCTCGTATCAAGCTTCTGTTCGTATAAGGATTTAGATAATGCCTATCACACCACCACTTGCGATGATGTGTAACATGTCGCTTGTATCTGAGAATGCCTGGTGGGATGCGAACGACAATACCAATGATCCTTTTATTGGTTATCCGTATAGGTGGGTTGTTAGCATTACCACTCAGGATCAACCACATAACAGTCACGCCACACCCACTCCAAATGCTTATACCGGAATGGATATCAAAGTGGGTGATTGGTTCGCTTCGGGTACAAATGGCCGTGCCAATCTGATTGTTGAGATCCAAGAGCAGACTTATGGCTCACTCACTGTCATTCTTGAAGATGTTGAACGTTACAACCTTTTCACTGATCCACTCCAACAAGGCAACGGGTTATGTGATGAAGGTGAGGGATTGATATTCCGTTTGGATGAGGACGGGTTCCCCATTTTAGGCCCAGTTCAAGACTATTACTTTGCTGAAAACACAATAGCCGATTTACAGGCTCGTTTCATGTCTCTGAACGCTACAGAGCACGTATTAGTTAATCAGCATAATCACGGCATGTTTGTAGGTGATGTGATCTGTGCTGACTTCGATGGAAGCACCGCTGGCTACAAGAAGGTCACATCGGATGATTTCAATCGTGCGATCGGCATTGTGGTTGAAGCAAATGTGCCTGGTCTGGATTACTTCAGCTACCGACCAATTGGTAAATTAGTCAACAATGTTAGCCCTGCGCTTTGGGGAAATCACGGTGATGTCTTCTACATGGATCCGAATGAACCAGGTGGATTGACTAATGTGAAACCTACCACTGGTATTGCTATTCCAGTCTACCTTCAATTGGATCTACCAACTCGTGCGATTCTCCTTGAGCGTGGCGCTGAGGTCGAGCACGTCGCAGAGTCAGAGACTAATAAATACGACGTCGAGAGTGTGGCTTCCGGTCAAACCACATTCACAATGCCAAATGATGCCAAAGAGATTCTCTACATGGCTATCAACGGTATTGAAAATGAAAACTTTACCTTTGACACGTCATCAAAGGTGTTGACGTTCGATCCAATAGAGACCGGCTATGGTGTCGATGTGGATGATGAAGTGTTTTTCATCTACAAAACCTGAGTTGATCAACTGGGAGAAATAAAATATGGCACAGCTACGCGCGAAGCAGATTAAACTTGCTGCCGCCGGTGATCTGCTCATCGGTGGTGATAGTGGTAATGGTTCGGTTCTTACCGTAGGAACCGCGGGTCAGGTCCTCAAAGTCCTTACTGGTGGTGCCCTTGGTTATGAAGCAGCCAAAGCATCTGAAACTACCTATGATAACACCACTTCGGGCCTGACCGCTACTGATGTCAAGAGTGCGATCGATGAGCTAAAGACTCTCGCAGGCACGGGAACTTCTGGAATTCAGACCGAAGTTGATGCCATTGAATCTGCTGTTGGCTTGGGAACTGATGGCACCAAAACTGATTTTGCTTCAGCCAACTATGTGGCCGCAGACGGAACTTTCAAAGCTGCTATTGAAGCCCTTGACACCCAGTTGAAAACAACTGATACAGCTACTGGTACGAATGCCACTGCCATTAGTGATGAAACAACCCGCGCCGAAGCTGCTGAAACAGCTATTCACACTGGTGCTGGTCTGGGAACCGATGGCACCTATACCGCCGATGGATCTGCCAACTATATCTCGGGTGCTACCTCACTTAAGAATGCTGATAGCCTTCTTGATGCTCAGATCAAAGCAAATGCTGATGCTATTGCTTCGCTATCAGGTGGCGGCGGCGGATCGCTTGATACTCTACAAACTGAAGTTGATGCTATTGAGACGGCAGTTGGTCTAGGAACTGACGGCACACTAGCGGCGTTCCAAACTGGTGGCTATGTTGATGGCAAGACCACATATCTTGCGGCTGTGAATGCTCTGGATTCACAGGTTCAGACCAACACTAGCGCGATTGCGGGCCTAACTGGTCTCGGTGCTCTGCGTTTTGATGGCACGGTTGATGGTAATGAAACCAGCACTGATCCTTATGATGCTGAGACCAACACTGGTGGTCTTCAGGTCACTCCAGTAACTGGTTCGGTTTACCGCGTTGCTACTACTGCGAATAGTAACTGGGCTGGCACTAGCCTGGAAGTCAACGTAGGTGACTATGTTGTTAAGACTTCAGATGGCTGGCTCAAGTTCGATAACACTGACCCAACGGTAGCCGCTGCTGGTGGTGAAACCGCAATTACAGTTACTGGTGGAACCCACGAGGGTTATACCCTGGCGTTGGATCAGACTAAGATCACTTTCGCTGCCGCCGCTGGTGATGACGGTAAGTTCCTAAAGTGGGATAATACTAGTGGTGAATTGGTTTATGCCGATGTTACCATTCCTAATGTTCCAACTCGTTATGAGGAAGACTTTACTCCAACTGCGGCTGCTAACGTCTCCTTCAACCTAACCTACACACCAGCTGGTAGCATTGCCGTTTACATGAATGGCGTGAAGCTACCAACCAATGGTTACGCCCTTGCTGGCAAAGCGGTTACGCTCAACGATACCAATAATGGGTATCCATATGAAACTGGTGACACCCTATCAGTTAGCTATGACACAGCTGACACGATTGCTGTCTAATTAAACCTCTAGAGCGTGGAGAGCTTTGCTTTTCACGCTCTAGCCTTGATAAGTAGGAATATGACAGAGATTCCACTCTTCATACAATTGAAAACAGACCAACCTCTTCCTAAAGAGGAGGCTATTGCGTGGTATGACTGTGTCAGAAATAATGCGCCAAATGGCGTACTGACCAGCGTTCAGACAACCAACCCACAAGGCGATCCAGATGTGGCATTCATGGTTCACAAAGAAACCAAAGATGGCACTCATTTCTATGTAATTCCACTAACCCGTGATCTAACTGAAGATGAAACGGCTAGAATTGAAGAAGCATATCCAGAGGGCGAAATTGAAACGAGTTCTGAAGACGTAAAATTCGCGCGTCAAGGTCCAGCTGACGCGGTTGTAATGAGTGAAGATGATTACAACCACCTTTGTGAAACGCTGGCTAAGCACCAACACCAACGCTGGTATGAGGATCGATCCAAAGCCGGTTGGTCATTTGGTCTATTGGTAAACGAGAGAAGTAAACAACACCCAATGATGCGCCCCTGGGAACAACTACCAGAAAATTACCGCAAAGTTGACTATGAATTGCCACATCTGTTTATGAATATGCTAGTAGCTCAAGGTTATGTCGTGGTGAATCGCGATGACCTCAATAGATGGTTAGCCAAGAGGTGAAGAACGATGTTGAAACCCATCGACATCGTTCTCCGCCTAATGGATCCTCAGGAAGACCACGCTAAGGTAATCCAGGAAGCCTGGGTTGCTGATTGTGAAGAGTTCTTCATAGGCCTGGATCTAGCGATTAATGGAGATCTCCAATACAATTTGGATAAGGTGCCTGGTCTTCCTGAGGATGATGAGGAAGAAGGAACTCTGACATTTGGTCAGTTCTTCCAACTAGCTATGGGATTGGCAAAGGATCAGCCCTTACCTGAGCAGGCGGTTCAAGCGGTAAACAATGCCGCTCTAGAAGCTAACGCTATTGAATGGAACCTCTGGTATCGCAGGATCCTCTTGAAATCACTACACAAACACCTACCCATGGAGTTAATCCAGAAAGAGCTTATCCGCTTGACAACTGAGTAGCCTGTGTTATCACTTTGCTTGTAGATCGGAAGCAAGGAGCGATGATGAAGGACGTAGAACTCTTCGATGTGGTCGAAGTAGCCCAAGAGATCCTCAATGGAGATAGGGAGCCGACCGAAGAGGTTTTGGTTCTGATCCTGACTGAGGCATCCGACCAGTATCACAATAATGAGGATGGCGAATCCTTCCTTTCGGATGATCAGTATGATGAGCTCGAGAAGATGCTCCGAGCGATCAACTCCAAAAACAAGTTCCTCACCACTGTCGGCTCTGATGTGCGTGGTGGCAAGGTTGACCTTCCCCACCCAATGGGAAGCCTGGATCAGGTCTATGAGGGTGATACCCAGAAATGGATCAAGGCCAACGGCTGGGAAGATGAGCTTTTTGTCATTTCGCATAAGCAAGACGGCACAAGCGCCCTCAACCGCCACGGTAAGGGTGGTCTACAAATCAGCTATTCTCGCGGTAACGGCTTCCAAGGCGCTGACATTACGCGCCATATGAAGCGCATCAAGCGTCTGCCCCAGGCCAAGGGCTTTGTTGCTGATGTGCGCCTCGAAGTCATTATGGATGACGCCACCTTCGCCAATATGAAGGCGCAGGCCGAAGCCGAAGGCGGGCGCGTCTACAAGAACGCCCGCAATTACGTGGCAGGGCGTATGAATGCCAGCGAAAGCCCACAGGATTTTTACGAGAATGTGAAGGTTATCGCGACAAGCATCGTGGAACCCAAGATGGGTAAGCTGGCGCAGTTCCAGGCGCTTGAAGCTGCTGGCTATGAGGTCACTCCATATTCCACCGCTTACGGCCGCGAGCTCACTGACTCATTCCTGACTGCTTTGCTTCAGAAGGCACGGGACGAGACCCCAACCGCTATTGATGGCTTGGTTATCGACCTCGACGATGCCGATAAGCGGGCGGCTCTTCGTCGTAATTCCAGCAGCATCAACCCCATGTATAGCCGCAAGTTCAAAATTGGCGGCACTGATAACGTGGCTGTCGCCGAGGTTGTCAAGGTTCATTGGAACCCTAGCAAGGCCGGCTATCTCAAACCCCGAGTTGAAATCGTGCCTGTGGATCTGGTTGGGGTGACGATCACCTATGCTACTGGATTTAACGCCAAGTTCATCCGGGACAATATCATCGGCCCTGGTGCCAAGATCCAGATCACTCGCTCGGGTGACGTGATCCCCTTCATTCAGAAGGTAGTCGAGATTGCGCCTCAGGGTGCTCAGATGCCTGATGTCAATGATTTCGGTCTGATGGATTGGACCGATGGCGATGTTGATCTCTTCATGCTGAATCCTGAGAATAACCGACAGGTTCAGCTTGAGGTCATTAACAGCACATTCGGCGTCACAGGTCTCGACGTTCCCCACTTGCGTGAGGGCAGCATTGAGAAGCTCTATGAGGCTGGATTGAAGACGGTCGTCGATATTATTAAGGCAGACGAGGCCACACTCTGCGCGGCGTGTGGTGACAGCGCGGGCAAGAAGATCCACGCCGGTCTGCGCCTCAAGTTGGGCAATGTTGAGCTGGGCATCCTGGCCGGATCATCCAACCTGCTGGGCCGCGGTATTGGCCGCCGCAAGATGACTAAGCTGATCGAGGCGCTGGGCCCTGATTGTGTGCTGGTTGATCCTATCGACCTTGAGCTTATGAAGCGAATTGCTGCGGTGGATGGTTTCGGCCAAAACATTGCGACGACGATCGTCGATAATCTACAAGCATTCCGAGACTTCCTCGCGGATATTGATGGCTATTATACCCTGGTCAAGCCCAAGGAGAAGGTTGTCGGCGGTGACCTCGAGGGTATCACGGTTGTCTTCACTGGCATCCGGGACAAGGACCTGGAAGCCAAGATTGAAGCCCGGAGCGGTCGTATCGGCTCCAGTGTCAATAAGGACACGACCTATCTCGTGGCCAAGGATCCCACGGGCTCGTCGAGCAAGCTGGTCAAGGCTCGACAGCTCATCGGCGAGGACAACGTGATTTCGATCCTGGAAGCAAAGGAGCGTTGGGGATGATCAGCTATATAGTGTTGATCGCTGCTATGGCATTCGGCTTCTTCATTGGCTATCTAGTTCGTGGAGAGCCGGGTGATAGTCTGTGGCAGCGTTCAAAGAATTATTTCGACCTCTACAGCCGGCATCGTAACAAACCGTAAGAGCAAGGATCGTCAACATGAGCAACACCGGCGGATTCAATCCCATCGCAGGTATCGGCCTCTCGGCTCCGTTCCGTGACCCAGGGGATAAGAAGTTCAGTAGCGCTGAATGCCTTCAGGCTCTCATGGATCGGATTCAGGAAGAACCTGAGCTGGTTCGTAATCAGTTCAATATCGTGACCAAAGAAGAGTCGGGCGATATGCGCACCAAGTTCTGGCCTGCCATCTTCGATCCTACAAATTGGACCCGACTCTCGACTCATCGACCCACCCACAATGCCGAGGGTGAATCGCTTGGTGGAACCAACCGAGAGGTGCGTGAATATGAGAATGATTTCTGGGCTGATAATCGCAAGCATCTAGTCGGCACGGTCACCACGGAGTTTGGTGAAGTTATTGATATCCAGGTGGTGGCGCGTTGGTAACAGTTGTGGTAACGGCAAATGTCATATCGATATTCTGTTACGTTGCCGCTGGTCTTGCTCAAACTTATCTAGCGCGAATAAACCGGAAGGCAGAACGAGCAGGAGCAGCGTTAGTTCATACCATAACAGCTATCTTGTTTCTATCATTCGCCTGTTATAGGTTCTATTAATGACCAATCCTCGAGTGTTTCGGCCAATACGATGGTTAACCCATAGCCAGAGTGGTAATCTCGTTCTCCTCATAGGGACCCTGGCTTTTCTAATTGCGGTGCCTCTACTGGCTCATCAGTATCAGAATCATGGTTGGGTTCTGATTCTACGTCTTCTCCAACCCATATTCATTGCGTCTTTCGTGATGTGGCTTCAACTCGGGAGCCCACTCAATTGGTGGCGGCCATTCTTTGGTGTTATCATTGAAGCTGATCTGACCAAGATTGCTCTAAGGGAGCAAGCCGGCGAAAGGGCCGAAGATATCCAGAATGAGCTCCGAGATTGGGTTGAGCAGATGAGCAAGTCTCGATATTTCAGGCTCAACAGCTACGCCTTCAAATTCCTCCGCAAGAGGGATGCGGCTATGTTCAAGCTGGTCTGGGGTTAATGGATAGCCCTGAAGCTATCACTATTGGTCTAAGTAGCCTCACAATCTTTTGGGAAGATCTAGGACTGCCCAAGAGGTCTAGGATGCTTCGACATGAGGAAGATGCCCTTGCTAAATTCTGGGATTCTGACATTCAGCCCTGGATGGATCTAGCTATTCAGAATCCATACAACCCTCATGAAGCTGGTGTTTGGTTTCTAAACCGCCAGGATGCCATCTTATTCAAAATGCGATGGGGTGGTAACATACCACTCCAGTAGGTAAATATGGGGAAGCCTAAGGAGGTCCCCATGAATAACCTAATCTTTGAGACATTGCTGGCCGAAGCGCAATTTCGTGTCGCTGAGAAAACCATCACTGGTATTGACCTTGATGAAGCTATTCATGAAGTCTCGAATGAGATGGAATTGGATGCTCCAGAAGTCAATGAGCTGACTATCCGAGCAAAGAAGGCTCCTAAGCCCAAACCAGTTGTCGAAGACGATGCTGAAGAGATCGAAACCCTCGATATAGAGGGTCAGGATCAATCCAATCAGATCAAGTTCAGTTCACCAGATGAACTCGATACGGCTGTTGGTGTGTTGATGTATAAGGGTATTCCTTGGATCTCTAAGACTCAGGATACCATTACCTTCGATAATGCCAATGATATGGCTGAAGCTCATGACGCTCTCAAACGCCGCTGGGATTTTGTGAACCTAGAGCAACGCACTGTTGCGGTTCTAGAGTTTGACAATCTGGATGATTACCACAAAGTTCTAGACTTCCTATCAAGCAAGAATATGACTGTGCTTCAGGGTGATGCTGTCGAACTTGATGCCGATGTTGATCTAGAATTAGCTGAAGCAGAAGCTGCTCATAAGAAGGCGAAGAAGGATGCCAAAGAGGCGGGTCTTCCTGCCCCTGAGGCTGTATCTCAGGATATGTCCTACCAAGCACTCCACAAGGATAAGCTCATTGATCCTAAGTCTTTAGATCCGCTCTATGACGCAGATAGCCGTGCTCTACGTGTCGTTAAGCGATGGAAATAATGACACCAACACACCAGGTTGTCCATAGTGAGTAGGTAAACGCTCAATATGGAGAATACAAAATGAGCACCACGCTTACTGCCGAGGATACCAAGAAGCTGAAGCGCGTCATCGACGAGGGTCTGAAGATCACTCAGGAAGTTGATGATCTGAAGAGCGGTTTTCGCGATGTCGTGAAGGCTGTTGCTGAAGAATTGAACCTCAAGCCCGCTGCTATCAACAAAGCCATTAAGGCTGCGTTCAAGGCTTCGCTTGAGGCTGATAAGGAAGCAATCAACGACGTCGAGGAGATCCTCGCCGCAGTTGGTCGCGCCTAATTGAATGGGTGGGGAAACCCACCCATTTGATCTTTATGCGAATCATCCAAGACGTCATTGATCATTGGCGTAATGATTGGCAGAATAACCGAACGATCTTCTGGATTGAATTGATTGGGGTCTGCTTGAGTGCGACCTCTACTGCCATTATCAGCTTCATGGCTACCAATCCACCTATGATGTTCTGTTATACCGTATGGCTATTCGGTTCAGGTCTAATCATGGTGGCCGCGTATATGCGTAAAGCCAGTTGGATGACCGTTCTAATGGCCTTCTACACCTGTATGAATATTGTTGGTATAGCAACTCTGGTGTTAAGTTAGGCTATCCAAAACCAAAATAAGGAGAGTCATCTGTGGCCTATGTTGATGCGATGTTCGACAGGGATAAGGACGAGATTCTCGTCGTAGAACGTATCAATGGGCAGAGGATTTTCAACACTCTTCCTGCTAGTTACGTCTTCTACTATGAAGATCCTCGCGGTGGTCGTTATCAGGACATGTGGGGACGCCCAGTCTCGAAGAGCTCCTTCACTTCAGGGAAGACCTTCCAGCGAGAGCTCAAGTTACAGCAAGGGCGCAAGATCTATGAATCTGACGTCAATCCGGTTTTCAGATGCTTAGAAGATCATTACAAGGATGCTGAAGCTCCGATCCTAAATCTTGGCTTCTTCGACATTGAGGTGGATTTTGATCCACAGCGCGGCTTCGCAAAACCTGATGATCCGTTTAGCCCTATTACCGCTATTTCGGTTCATCGCACTTCAGATGATACGCTCTACACGTTGGTTCTAAAACCCAACTTGCCAGCTTTCGATAAGGATCATCTCACCTGGGAAGCCGCTGAAGCAATTTGCCAGTCTATACCCAATACCATTCTTTGTAATGATGAGACTGAACTGCTCAACATGTTCCTCGATCTGATTGAAGATTGTGACGTTCTGTCTGGTTGGAACTCAAAAGGTTTCGATATCCCCTATGTGGTCAATCGTATCGAGCGAATCATGGGGAAGGATCATACCAAGAGGCTATGTCTTTGGAACCAGCGGCCCCGTCGTAGGAAGTTTGTTCAGTTCAAACGTGAGCAAGAAACTTACGAGCTAATCGGTCGAATCCACCTCGACTACTTGGAACTTTACAAGAAGCATAATCCTCAAGAACTCCATAGCTACCGACTGGATTATGTGGGTGAGATTGAGGTTGGAGAGAATAAGGTTCCTTATAGTGGAACCCTGGATAACCTCTACAAGAGAGACTTCAGAAAGTTCATTGAATACAACCGCCAGGATACCGCACTTCTTCACAAAATTGACCAGAAGAAACGCTTTATTGAACTAGCGAATCAGATTGCTCACACGAATACCGTTCTCCTTCCTACCACTATGGGAAGTGTGGCGCTTATTGAGCAATCGATCATCAATGAGGCGCATAGCCGAGGCATGTGCGTTCCAAATCGTAAACGTGCCGAGATAGAGGTCGACCTTGACGATGACGATTGGGATGAGGAGGATGATGGCCCTCGCCCATTCCGTGAGGATGGTAAGAGACCAGTTGTTGGTGCCTACGTCGCGAAACCACGCCAGGGTATTCACCGTGAGATTGCGTGCTGCGATATCAACTCACTCTATCCAAGCACTTTGCGCGCCCTCAACATGGGTCCAGAAACCCTGGTTGGTCAGATCCGTTTGAATCGAACCAATTCGCTAATTGACTCCAGGCTGGCAAAGGGGATTCCTGGCCCAGAGTGTTGGGAAGGTCTATTTGCCACACTTGAGTATGAAGCGGTCAGGGATAAGTCGGATGAGGTGATGGTCGTAGATTTTGAGGATGGTAATTCCATCGAAGTCACGGGAGCCCAACTCTACGAGTATATCTTCCTACAAGGTAACCCCTATTGTATCAGCGCCAATGGAACAATCTTCCGCACTGATGTCGAGGCCATCATTCCAGGTCTGCTAGCGAAGTGGTATTCACAGCGTAAGCAGATGCAATTCAAGGAGACTGTCTTCAGTGAGGCTCTTGAGCCAACTAAGGGTTTCGAGATCAAGTGGGATGAGTTTGAACCAAACAAGGGTGGCGGCCGTAATATGGTTGAATTTGCTGACCTGCCAGATTTCATCAAATCCAAAGACAGAGATGCTCTTGAGTTCTTGATTGCTGATCAGAAGATCAGGGTTCAGGATAGTAAGGTTTATATCGAGGATTCTGTCAAAGCAGAAGCCAAAGAGCTAAAGGTCTTCTGGAATCAGCGACAGCAAGCTCGTAAGATTCTTCTGAACTCACTCTACGGTGCGTTGCTCAATGAGGGTTGTCGGTTCTACGATGCTCGTATTGGTCAATCGGTTACACTGACTGGCCGGTCGATCACCAAGCATATGAGCAGCAAGGCAAATGAGGTCATCACTGGGGTATATGACGTTAGGGGTTCTGCTATCCTCTACAATGATACTGACTCAGTTTACTTCACCGCCGTAGACATGTTGGAAGCCGACCCAGAGATGAAGAAGCTTCTCGACAACCGAGAAGCTATGATTGATCTTTATGATGGTATTGGTCAGGTTATCAACGATAGCTTCCCCCCATTTATGGCAGATGCTTTCAATACTGGGTTGGAGCGAGGCGCAATTATCAAAGCGGGCCGAGAGCTCATTGCTTCACGTGGTCTGTTTATCAAGAAGAAGAAGTACGCTCTTCTGATGTATGATAAGGATAACGTGCGCCTAGACGTCAATGGTAAGCCTGGTAAGATCAAAGTTGTTGGTCTGGATATCAAACGTGCCGATACACCAAAGATGATGCAGGAGTTCCTAGAGGAGATCATCACAGTTCTCCTGGATGGTGGTGAAAAACAGGATATCATTCAGATGATCAAGGACTTCCGTCAAGAGTTCCGGGTCTTGGATGGATGGCTCAAGGGCACTCCAAAGAAGGTCAATGGTATCACTGGATATATGGAACGATTGACGGATGGCGATGGCAAGGACGTCATGAAGACTGGCGCTAAGACACGAGTCACAGTTCCAGGTCACGTTCGGGCGGCCATTAATTGGAATAGGTTGCGGGAAGCCTATGGAGATCATTATTCAATGGAGATCACCGATGGCCAGAAGGTCATTGTGTGTAAGCTAAAGCCCAACCCAATGAAGATTGATAGCATTGCCTACCCCTTCGATGAACCGCATCTTCCGCAATGGTATAAGGAATTACCCTTCGACCATGAGTTGATGGAAGAAACCATTATTGACAAGAAGGTGAATAACCTCCTGGGATGCTTGAAATGGGATCTCCGAGATACTAAAGAGGATACCACGTTCAATGATCTCTTCAGTTTCTGAAATCTGACTCCCATATAGTGATAAGATTATACCCTAAATTGAGGATCTTTGATTCTCTGTTTAGGGTATTCTCGTAAAGCTCCCCAAACGTCTTCTTATTCATATGGTTAGTTTCTTCGCTCTTGAACTTACGAGGGTTTCCATGCCAGAAATCTCCATAGAATTCATAGACAGTATTGGTTTTAGGTTCATAACCGTCGAAGCAGAATCCATCTCTTCTCACATTACGAAATTCTGGTGTATTTGGTAATCCAATAGTATCAAGCCATTCAGTTTCTACCTTAGACGCACCATACGAAGCACAACGCGGACATCGCTGTTTCATGTTGATGTGAGCTGCCGGTGTTTGTTTGAAATCTCCGTGAATAGGACAAGTGATATCAACTGGAGTCATAGTATTGATGTAGGTAACATGATCATAAGAATAGAAGGAATTATGGACTGACTTAGCTTCCATCTTAACCTCTTCAACTGTTTTCTTACCCTTACCAGCACAGCGCTGGCACCCAATCCCCTTCAAGTGGTTACGAGCATTAACTTCTCGCCAGCCATGGATAGAGCATCTGAAACGGATCTTCTCATGGATTCTGGTAAATGACGCTCTGTCGTAATCAAATTTTTGGTTATGAACTTTGTCTGCCTCTTGGAAGAATCTATCAGCATTCCACTTTGATCGGTTTTGGTCAGCCTGGATTTTGCCGCAATCTGGACAACCGGTTCTTAACATATGATCAGCAGGTCGTTGTTGAAATTCTCCGTGAATAGGACATTTGATGATGACTTTGGTATCTTGGTTGATGTAAGCTACCAGTGAGTAATCATATTTGTAGCCATGCTTCTGAGTTGAACGCATGATGAAGGTCTGTTGATCTAACTTTCTCATGGAATACCATTATTGACACATAGGTTATAACCTATTTAGCTATTATTGACACATAGGTATTGAAGTGGGACCTGAGCGCCACGCGCGAAGATACTACCTTCAATGACCTGTTTAGCTTCTAAGGAATTGGCTGTGAATCGAGTAGTTCTGATCAACAAGATCAAAAACCCTAGCCGACAAGAACTCATCACGAGTGAGCGGAGAGTAGGAGAGCTGGTATTCGCACCACGTCTCGATATCCTCAAATGGGCTGGCTATGTCATTGTTGAAGGCCAAGGCCGTCTAGCGGCTAATTGGGTTATCGATGATGACAAGCTCAATGAATTCCTTGGTTGGGTTCATGATCTAGATGATCAGAATATCGACGAGAACTATGAGATAGCAGTCTACACCACTGGTACCAATTCTTTTGGTGGCCAATGTGAGGTGAGGATCGCCTAATTTATTGACCCCTAGCCACCAGAGCTAGTAAGTTGGTTACAACTTTTAAGAGGAACCACCATATGCGTGAAACACTACAGGATATCGTCAAACACACTGGCGGTCTAGGCTTCATCGAAACCGTGAAGATCACGGGCACTGATGGCGAGACCCTAGTTGAAGCTATGGATAATGACCGCACGGTCATTATCAAGGCAAAGCTTCTCCAGGCCGATTCGCAGCTCAAGGGTGAATTCGGCATGAGCAACCTGAACCTGATCTCTGGTCTGGTTAGTAGCCCACTATTTAAGGGTGATGATGTCACCCTTGGTGTTAAGCATCGCGACCGTAATGGTAAGCAGGTCCCCGAAGAGATCAGCTTCGAGAATACGGCGACCAAGAGCAAAGCTGCTTATCGCCTCATGTCGAGTGATCTCATTCCTGAGCAGGCCAAGTTCCTTGGCACTCAGTGGGATATTGAGATTGATCCTTCGGCTAGCAAGCTGAAGGAACTCCAGGCTCTAGCTGCTCTCTACCTCCAGTTCGAGAATTTCTTCATGGTTAAGACTGTGGAGAATGATGATGGTCAGAACGAGCTGCGCTTCTACATCGGTGATGAAGGTTCATCCATGCACCGTGCCTACCTTACGATTGCTGAAGACGTTCAGGGTAAGTTGGGTGGCGATCTTCACTGGCCAATCAACCAGGTATTGTCGATCCTCAAGCTAGGTGCTGATGAGAACCTCAAGCTTCAGTTCTCGAGCCGTGGTGCTCTCCAGATCACTATGACATCACCGGTGGCTGAATATAATTTCATCTTGCCTGCGCGTAAGAAGTAAAATGGAGGTCTGGGGCGTTAATTCTCCCCAGACACCATCCTGCTTGGAGCATTTGCTCTGCTGGCGCCTGCCATGATTTACTCTTGAGGAGGTGATTCCTTAGCTACGCGGAGAGACGGCAGTCTCGAGAGCAGGCAAAGGCGGGGAGGGGCGCCTCCCCAAGATCGAACCAAATTAGGAGCACAAGGGTGATTGATCCCCGCTACGTTACAAAATACGATCGCACCCAAGCTGAGCTGGAGGAATTCTGGCTCTTCTGCCTATGCGTTGCGGGGAAAACAGCAATGACTCAGGCTAAGTTGCTTGATAAGTTCCTCAAGGATAATCGCAGCAAGGGTCTTCCAGATCAATCACCCTTTGGTATTATCCGCTCACTAGTTCAGACTGGTGAACTTCTGGAAGCCCTGAAGTTGAGTCGATTGGGTCAGTTTAACCGACTTGAACGAGCTATGCGTGAGAGTCTAGATCTTAACCTATCCACTGACATTGTTGATGCTTTGGAAGGCATTTATGGTGTTGGATCCAAGACTGCCAGGTTCTTCCTGCTTCATACCCGCAAGGATCAGCAGATCGCCGTTCTAGATACTCATGTGCTTCGCTATATGCGGGACCAGGGTCTTACGACTCAGAAAGGCACTCCACCCAAAGGCCCTAAATATGCTGAGCTCGAGAAGGTATTCATCGGCTTGGCAAAAGCGGCCAATATGAGTATTGCGGATTATGACCTCCACATCTGGCGAACCTACAGCGGTAATACCTAAGCTATACGCAGTTCGGCTTCCTGAAAATCTTACAATTTGGGCAACTCGCCCTTCTGACGATCCATTGAATAAATGGTCAGATAAGGTCTTGGTTCCAACACAGGAATTGGAGGAATGGTTGAACGAGCGTCAGATTCCATACGAGACATACTTACAGAAAATCAAAGCGAGGCCGGCGGCCAAAGGCAGACCAGGGAGGAACTCATATCATCTGGCCGTCCGATCATACGATCGTCACTTCCTGGCCCTCCTCGTCAGCCGTTGGCAGATATCGGTCAATCACATATCTTCCACGTGGAAGCACTCCTCGACCGGAAGACTACCAGCCAACCGAGCCTCCTACCAGAGATCGAAGAGTGGCTCCAAGAAAACAAAGTGGAGTTCACACTTGACCTTAGGCCCAGATGGGCGGCCCATGCCAGCACAATCACCATTGTAAATCCTAAGGATGCTATATGGTTCAAACTGACGTGGATGTGACTATATCTTTTCGCCTCTATGAGGGTAAGCATTGGAATCTTTCGCCTGAATGGCTAGCATCCTGCTATAGTAGAAATAGAGCCGCTAAACGGATTAAGAAACGAATCCTTCGCCAAGACATTAAGGAATGGCTAGAGGCGTTGAAGATCAATTACCGCTTCAATCCAGGTGATGGTCGTAAGCCAACAATCCTAATCAAGGATTACAGACATGCTACCTTATTCAAGTTGACGTGGATGTAAATTGATCTAGGTTACCAGTTCTGCTAAAACTGGTATATGACCAATATAAACCGAAAAATCTGGGTCACCTTCCAGAAGGAAGCGATCCATAAATACCCCGCAGCCCTGACTGATCCTAATCTCGCTGATGTCAGCTTCCTGGGCTATCCCCATCGTCACATCCTGAAGTTCAAGGTATGGATCGAGGTCTTCCATGATGACCGGGATCTTGAGTTCATTCAGTTCAAGCGTTGGCTAGAAAGCCTTTATGGTGATGGAACTCTAGAGCTTGATTACAAGAGCATGGAGATGATCAGCGATGATCTCTATGAGCAAATCACAGCCAGGTATCCTGGGCGTCATATTGCCATTGAAGTAAGTGAAGATGGCGAGAACGGCAGCTTCACTGAATATCCGGCTGAGTGATCTCGTTACGTCTCAGGAAGCCGCTCTACAGGCTCAGGACTGATGTGGATCCACCATATCCTTGGATGATGTATGAGCTTAGGCCTGATGTACATGAATGGCTTGTACAGCGTGAGCCAACCTATGAGCTCAACCTGACCACCGAGCCTGGAAGGGGAGAGAACTCAGATAAGAAGTTCCTCTACTGCTGGCTTGAACTTATGAATCATGACGTTGCGACTCTATTCAAACTAACGTGGATGTGATATGAACATTTTCATCATGGCTCTTGAACCACTCGAGACTCGTTATACGGGCCAATGGTTCAACGGACTTCCTAAGCTAATCAGAGAAACGGCTCAGGAACGTGGAATCCAGGCTTGTGTCTACAACATAGCTGGTGAGCAGACGAGCACCGCCCCAACAAAGGGAGCCTTTCTCGACTTCTTCGCCACCAACATCTGGAAGAACAGCCAGGTCAACAAACTAGTGGAATTCTTCCAGTCTGGTCTCGTGAAGGCAGGTGATAAGGTTCTTTTCACGGATGCCTGGCATACTGGTGTGACACAGGTCAGATACATGAGTGAACTCATGGGTATTCCAGTGGAGATCCACTCCATGTGGCACGCCGGCTCCTATGATCCCCAGGACTTCCTAGGAAGGCTTATTGAGGATAAGAGGTGGACCTACAACACTGAACGTGGTCTCTTCTATGCCAGTCACTTCAACTACTTTGCGACCGAGTTTCACAGAGATCTGTTTATCAATACGTTGATGCGCTCCAAAGAACCAACAGAACGACGTGTTGCTCGTGAGCTTACTGTGATTTCAGGTCAACCTCATTCGGCCCTCATTGAAGCTCTACGACCCTTCCAGGGTATGAAGAAAGAGCGAATGGTTCTCTTCCCCCATCGATTGGCACCAGAGAAGCAGGTGGAGATCTTCAGGGATTTGGCTCTCCATATGCCAGATACCAAGTTTGTAGTGTGTCAGGAAACCAAGCTAACCAAGGATGAATATCATGATCTACTGGGTAGGTCATCAATGGTATTCAGCGCTAACCTCCAGGAGACTCTAGGCATCTCGGCCATGGAAGGTGTGCTGGTACAAAGTATGCCTTGCCTACCTGACCGGCTTAGCTATTCTGAGATGTATGATCCGCGCTTCCTCTATCCAAGTGAGTGGACTGAATCCTGGAACGCCTATGTGGCTCATCGAGACAAGTTGGTTGCTCGAATGAATGCCATGTTGGATAACTACGATCCAAATATGATGGCCCTTCATGAGCAGCGTTCAAGGCTTATGAATAGCTATCTGACTTGTAAACCAATGTTAGACAAACTCCTAACGAATTAACACCAGATATTGACGCACCTACCCAGGCCTAAGTAGAGTGTGGAACAACTATAAGGAGAGACAGTAAATGTCCGATACCAAACTTACCGATGAATGCTGCGGCATGAATTGCTGCGAGCATGAGAATCTCGGGCAAGAGGATCTACCAGTTTCTGAGAAGATTCGCGCGCGCCTCATTGAGGCTGGTCAACAGTTTCATTGTAATGATAACATCTCAGCCTACATTGAACCAGGTGAGCGCGAAGCACTCGTTGATGAGGTCGCAATCAGGATGGAAGAGGTTCTAAGGAGTCTCGTCATTGATACTGAGAACGATCACAATACCGCAGATACCGCTCGTCGAGTGGCCAAGATGTATGTGAATGAAATCTACAGCGGCCGTTATCTACCAGCACCTAAGATCACCAGTTTCCCCAATGTGGGTTATCAGGATCTCTACACGGCTGGCCCTATCAGTATTAGGAGCCAATGTGCCCATCACCAGCAGCCCATCACTGGGAATTGCTGGGTTGGTATCTTCCCCGAGGATAAGGTTATTGGTCTGAGCAAGTTCAATCGTCTGGTTCACTGGATTGCTGAACGGCCTCAGATTCAGGAAGAGATGACTACTCAGATTGCTGATGCTCTAGTTGAATATGCCGAGACGCCAAATGTGGCAGTGGTTCTCAAGGCCGAGCATGGATGTATGACGAATCGTGGCGTGCGTGAGCATGAGAGCGATATGACTACCGCAATTATGCGTGGTAAATTCCGCGATGAGCCCTCACTCAAAGATGAGTTCTACAAGCTCATGCTGAGTATGAAGGGCCACTCCTAATCCGTGTTGCCGAGCGCAATCTATGATCCTAGGGTTCCAGCAATGGTAGCCCTAGGGTTGACGGAACAAGAAGCTAATCGAACAGTTGATCTGCTCGTGAAGAATCTCCATCTCGGTGGTCCAAATATTAATAGATGCTCGGTAATTCATCTTGGCCGTCAATACTTCGCTGTAGTAGAGAGGAGTGAGGCCATGGAATGGATTTGGTACAACTTTCCAGACTTCCGCTGCGTAACTGTTTACGAGTATGTGGTCGTTGAATTGGAAACCATTAGACAGGCCGCATTGTGTAAATTGCGGTGGTGCTAACTCTGGTGTTATAGTTACCAGAGTTAGGCTTAGAGCTTTGCTCCAATAATCGGATGACACAGGTGGAGAAATTCCACTGGGAGACCTGTCATCCTATAATAAACAGGCATGAGATGACAAAGTCCACCAAAGCGGCGAAGACCGCCAAGGACCTAGATAAATATTATACCAAGGATGACGTCGCCTCTGCTTGTTTGAATGTCTTCCTTCCACTTGTTCCACAGGCAGCGAAACTGATTGAACCTAGTGCTGGTGGTGGTTCCTTCATGCGGGCCGCACAGGGTTATGGGCGAGATATCTTTGGCTTTGATATCAGGCCCGAAGGCACCGATATCATCAAGCTAGACTTCCTAAATGATGATATCCGTAACCATGTTAGTATTGATGTAGCTGTTTTCGTTGGAAACCCACCTTTCGGAAAGAAAGGTGATCTCGCAATTCAGTTTATCAACAAGTGCTTGGACCTCTGTGGAATCGTAGGCTTCATCCTACCAATCCAGTTTCGGAAATGGTCAGCCCAATCCAAGATCCAGAAAGGTGCCAGCCTCATTCTCGATATGGATCTACCTAATGATTCATTCACCTTTGAGGGTAAACCATATTCGATCCGATGCTCTTTCCAAATATGGTCTAGGAATCATCCTCTGAGCAAGGATCTACGGTTAACCAAGGCGCCACCAACGTCACATCCTGATTTTGAAATGTGGCAGTACAACCGCACTAAGGAAGCGGAGAAATTCTTCGATTACGATTGGGACTTCGCCGTTCCTAGGCAGGGTTTCTACGACTACTCAATCAAAGTTTACAAACCGGAAGACTGTGATCGGAAGAAGCAATGGATCTTCTTTAAAGCCAGAACTCCAGAAGCTCTTATTCGCCTCAACGAAATAGATTTCGTTGAACTATCCAAACTCAACTCTAGAATTCCCGGTTTCGGGAAAGCAGACGTTATTAAGGAATACACTCGTGAACGCTAATGTAACTAATTTCATTGCCTTCCTCACAGATGCATTCCAGAATCTAGCCTACGCAAGTGGTAGCTATTCTGGTTCCAAGCATGAGGAATCCATTCGCCAGCTACTGATTCGATATGGCTTCAAGGAGTTCAACAAAGGTTCTCTGACTGGCTATTGGAATGTCAGAGGATCACTACCAAAAGGTCATTTCGTCTGCCAACCAGCTGGATCAAATGGAAATCCTGACTTCCTAATTCGCTTTGATGATGGTAATTTCCAGGATTTAGAAGCCAAATCTACCAAAGGTAGCAAGCCCATGTATAATGGTGTGCCTCCTAAGCCAGGATGTATCTACATCCTGAGTTCTGAGAAACATAAGAAATCCTGTGTCTTTCATGCCGATGATATCATGACTGATCAGAGTCGCAAAATCTGGAATGAATATGTGGCAGCTCTTCGTGTTGTAGATAGCCAATTTAACTCTCTACAGACAGAATGGATTGGTTATTCTCGTCAGATGTTTGATGATAAGTCAACCAAACATTATGATCCAATGATTCGTAATGACTTATTCCAGAAAGTTATCAACCGCTTTACTGTTGGCCCCGTGACATCCGCACCAAATGCGGTGACTATTCCACTTAATCAAAACATCACCCTATCAACTCCAATACTCTCTGAGGTGAAGGATGCCCGATAAGATTCTCTATACCAACGAGCAAATGTGTGGTGATCTTCAAGAGATTATCCGGCAAATGAACCTCGACGATTTCCGCCCAGATATCATTGTCGGAATCGCGAGAGGCGGCCTCGTACCAGCAACCATGTTGAGCCATTATTTTGATGCTCCTCTGGTTTGCCTGAATATCAGCCTCAGAGACAACAAGGTCGATAATGGCCACGATTCCATGGATACCTTCCGTAAGGAATATCAAGCTGGTAAGAAGCTCCTTCTGGTAGATGATATTTGCGATTCTGGTGCTACCCTGCGTATTATCATCGATAATATCAGCTACGATCCTCCGGTCAATCCAGACCTGGATAATGTGAAAACGGCCGTCTTGTGGAACAACATTTCACAGGATGAATTCGAGGCTGATTATGTGGGTCGAGAGATTGACCGCACTGAGGATGATCGTTGGGTGATCTTCAGTTATGAGGAATGGTGGAAAGTATGACAGGTCTTCTTAAGATTGAAATATACGATCAAGAGGCTGAAAAGAAAATACTAGTAGCCAGAATACTAGCTACTGGTAATGAAATCATAGCCGGTGCTAATGATGAGAAAAGTTTAGAGATGAGTCTCAAACTAGTCTGTGAACCGTATTTGGTTAGTATGAAAGCTATAGAAGAAAAAGCAAAAATCATAGCTGAACTTAACGATATAGCTACTAAACATAACTCATATCTATTCTTCATAGATACTATTACTAGCATTTACCCAACGGCATCTGTCTCACCAATTCCTATCAAAAACAAAATGATAGAAATAACTAATGAAATTAGATTACTAAAATGCCAAAATGATGCCTTATTACCTAAGGCAAGAGATCTTGATAAATTCATACAAGAGTCGAACACAGACTTGTTAGCTTGGTTAGAATCTTAACCAAATGTTTGTTCTTATGATTAAAAGAGCCTATCCTACCGGTCTTCTTTATCTCTGTCAGACATCCAAACAAGATCCTTACCGCTATAAAGGATCGGGTAAGCGATGGATCAACCACCTGCGTGCTCATAAACCTCATATTATAACTTGCGTCCTTGGAACCTATGAAACGCATGAGGAGCTCAAAGAAGCCGGAATCTACTACTCCAAGCTCTACAATGTCGTAGAGAGTGATGATTGGGCAAATCTCCGTGAAGAAGACGGTATGGGTGGAGGCCGAGGCAAAGTAGGTCGTCGATGGAAGATCAAAGATACTTCTAGGATGAGAGGTCCTAAGAAAATAGACCATCTTACTTATGAAAAGGTATCATCGGGTAACAACTATCAGAGCACTCATTTTATTAAGACACCATGGGGTGTATTTGAAACTTGGCTAGATGCCACCAATTCTGCTAAAGTGGAACGTGAAAAAGGTAACTTTAGAGTGGTTACTGATACTGGAGCCCTGAAGGAATATTGTAAGGGTAAGATCTTGAATATTGGTGGCCGAAGAACGGTAAAGGAGTGGCGTGGTAAACACACTCATGATCTCGGTTTCGGATTGGAGTTAAAGAATGTTCGGTAAAAATGAAATCGTAGGTCAGAAGTTCTTCAAAGATGCTGATGGTCTAATGGTCGTATCACGTTTCATGACCCTACAAGGCGAGGGACCTTACCGAGGTTATCCAGCCTTCTTTGTGCGGCTTGCTAAGTGTAACCTAGCTTGTAGTTTCTGTGATACCTATTTCGATAATGGTGATTGGTTCACAATTGACGAACTGATGAAGGAAGTTAATGCTTCTATCGTTGATCACTTCAACAATAATATACCACCCTACATGGCTGGTGAGAAGAAGGAAGCAGTATTTGTTCTGACTGGGGGCGAGCCAATGCTCCAGAAGAATATCAAGCCCCTTCTTGAAACTGTAAATAAGGAATTTCATTACTCTCAGATTGAGAGTAATGGCACGGTATTCACAGAGATTCCTGATGAGACTTGCTTGGTTGTAAGTCCGAAGTGCCTTGAAAAAAATGGCGCTCCTGTCAGGTATCTAACTCCTCGAGCTGAAACACTTGCTCGCGCCAATTGCTTGAAGTTTGTAATGAGTGCTGACCAGGATTCACCTTACTCATCTGTACCCGACTGGGCTATGGATTGGCGAGATGAGACTGGGCGCCAGATCTTCGTGAGCCCAATGAATATCTACAAGAAGGCACCGAGAAAGTTCGATGAGGCATATTCCACTGACAACATCAAAATTGGTGAACGGTCGAATGTTGATGAGGTGATCTCTTTCTGGGAAGAAGGCCTTCTTGATATGAAAGCCAACCAGATCAATCATGAATACACGGCGAATTACTGTGTTGCTCATGGTCTCACCTACAATCTTCAGCAACACCTCTATGCTGGTATGGCATAATCTAATTTGGAGAGCATGATGGTATCGAGAGAAGAAGTTTACCAGGCCATTGATAGCGAGCGTGACTATCAGGATGGTCGGTGGAATGAAACCACCACAACGTCTGAGGGTCTCCATACCCCAGCCGAGTGGTTAGTCTATATTCAGGATTACCTCCGTGAAGCATTCACCCAGGCATCACGATTTGGTAATCCTGAATCCAATGACATGGTTATGAATACCATTCGCAAGATCACAGCGATGGGTGTGGCAGCTATGGAGCAGAATGGTGCTCCACATAGATCCTAAGAGAGCACCAATGAAAGTTCTTAATGTCTGGGGAGGCCCAGGTGCTGGCAAGTCTACTACAGCGGCCGCCCTCTTCTATGAAATGAAGAAGCGTCGTCTTGAGGTAGAGCTAGTTACGGAATATGCCAAGGATATGACCTGGGAAGGTCGACAGAATATCCTGAATGATCAGCTCTACATCATTGCTAAGCAGAACCGTCGGCTTCATCGACTCAAGGGGAAAATCGATTGGGTGATCACTGATAGCCCTCTACCGCTTGGCCTCATCTACAAGCCCGATGATTACTATGAGAACTTCGAGCCGATGCTCATGGAGGTTTGGAACTCCTACGATAACCTGAACTTCCTACTTGGACGTGATTTCGAATACCAACCCATTGGTCGTAATCAGACCGCCGAGGAAGCCGTTGAGGTGGATAGGGTGATCGTGGACTTCCTCAATGATCATCAGGTTTTATACCATCGAGTAACCAACGACCCAGAGGTTGATAGGATCACTCAGATCCTCAACATTGCTGGTGTAAATACACCAGTTAAGTAAGAGGTTAATATGGGCAAGATCCGTCACATTATTCCATTTGGCTTTTGGCCCAGCAATTGGGGGTTAGCTGGTAAGCGCCGAGAGACAGCTATTGCTGAATACTACTGGGAAGGTGAGGATCTAGATTACCGTCTCCTTAGCATTCAGTATGATGACGAGGAATCCAAGGAATACCGCACGGCAAAGCTCAAACTAGATTATCGTTATCACAAGATTGGCGAGTTCGATTATGGTTTGGGTCTTCTTGAAAATGATGAGAAGCTCACCGAGGTTGCTCGAGAGCGTGAGATTGCCAAGTATCTGAATAAGTTCGGCAAGATCTCGGCGGAGGAATTGGAATACAAGCTCTTTGATCTATCCTACGAGGTCAAGGATACTGAGGCGTATTTCAAGGATAAGCTCAAGCTAGATGTGCGCTTTGGTAAGAAGACTGAGCAGGAAGCAGAGCAGGAACTTCTGGACCTCAGACATCAGGATAAGAACTCACTTGATTACAAGCAGGAACAGTTGGCGCTGGATCACAAGTGGGGGAAGATATCTCAGAATGAATTCGAGAAGCAGACCGCCACTTTGAACCGAGAACCATGGTTCAATTTCATTGGTGCGGATAAGAAGATCACTGGTGACTCAGTTCAGGCGGCTGTCGAATTAGACTGGAATGACTACTTTGTGGAATTCCTAGAGAGCAAAGGTTGGACTGGTTCAACCCCTGATGAGATAGTCGACAAGTGGTTCGAAGACATGATGAAGCAGATGCTCAATGTGTATGAGGATGATCTGATTGATGATGGCTCGGATAACCCCATGCCTATGGCCGGTCACAATCGAACCAAGCGAGATGACGGTCTAACTGAATACTCCTAAGAATAATGACGCTGTGAACTCCTGGGTGTTACCTTGTGTGACATTCAGGAGTTTCTATGACTGCCACCTACGCAATCGTCGACGTCAGCAATTTGTTTCACCGTTGTAAGCACGTGACTCAGGGGGATGCGGCCACCAAGGCTGGTATGGCCCTCCATATCTGTTTCAACAGCCTTCGCCAGATCTGGCGTAAGTTTCATGCCACCCATATCGTGGTTGCGGTGGATGGTGGCTCATGGCGCCGAGATGTCTACCCCGAATACAAGGCCCATCGACGAGTATCTGATGCTCTTAAGACCAAGGCTGAGCGTGAAGAGGATGCGTTGTATTTTGATGCGATGAAGCTCTTCTTGGAGTTCCTTCGCAAGCGCACCAATGTCACAATCCTGGAAGCTAAGGGTTGTGAAGCCGATGACTTCATTGCTCGTTGGATTGATCTCCATCCGGAGGATCAGCATGTGATCTTCAGTGGTGATTCTGATTTCTATCAGTTGCTCGCTGATAATGTGAAGATCTATGATGGTGTGAAGCAGGAGACCATCACCCTCAACGAGGTGTTGGATGAAAATGACAAACCAGCGACCAAGGAGAAGACGGTCACTGAGAAAGTCATTGGTAAAACGGGTAAGGTCAGAGAGGTCAAGAAGAAGATCACTGAGGCCAAGCTACCACCCGATCCACAGTATGAGCTCTTTAAGAAGATCATTCGTGGTGATGCCTCGGATAATATCATGTCAGCAAAGCCTGGCGCTAGGGAGAATGGGTCAGCCAAGAAGCCTGGCATCAAGGAAGCCTTTGATGATCGTTTGGGTCGAGGGTTTGACTGGACCATGTTCATGCAGGATGAATGGGAAGATCATGAGGGTAATATGATCAAGGTTCAGGATGCCTACAAGAGGAACCAGCATCTTATTGATCTACGTGATCAACCACAGGAGATCAAAGATCTGATGGATGCTACCATTCTAGAGGCGGTTCAGCAGCCAAGGAAGGCCCAGGTTGGTATATATCTTCTACGATTCTGTGAGGAGATGGCCCTCATCAATATCGCTCGCCACCCTAATGATTATGCTGTATTTCTACAGGCGCCATACAGCCAAGGATAGGTTAGCTGACTAACCGACAAAGATATTGACTCACAAGGTAGCTCAAGCAATATAACACGTGAGCGTGGGGAAAGTTACAAATGCCGATCGAGAGAGAATTCAAATACGTCCTGCGTTCACCGGAGAAGCTCTATAGGGCCCTCAATAGGGAACCTGGAGTCAAGGGTATTGCTGAGATTAATCAGGGATATCTCAGTCGTGGCGGCCGTATCCGTAGCCGCAGATGGTGGCTGAAGAATGGTGAGGTATTCTACAACTCACCAGCAGTCGCCAAGATTGAATATATCTTCACCTACAAACATGATCTATTGGATCAGCCTGGATGTCTGGAGATTGAAACTCCGATAAGCCAGGATGATTTTGAACTGGCGTGGCGAGACGCTGACCATAAGATCACAAAGACACGATTCCTCCTAGAATGCCAACACAATGCTGGTGTTTGGGAAGTCGACTTCTTCAAAGACAAGAATGGCATCTATTTGGCACTTGCGGAATTTGAGGTTCCTGCTGACGCTGGTCCTCCTGATCGACTCCATCCACTGGTCCAAAAATACCTTGCTTATTCGGTTCCGGAGGGTGATGGTCGATTTAAGAACCGCAAACTTTGTGAGCGTGATCTCACAGAGAAATTGCTCAAGGAGATCGCCTAACAATGACTAAACCACGCCTCAACATGCGTCGTTATCACAACAAGATCCATTTCCCCGAAAATACGGCTCTAATGTGCTTGGAATTCTTCGGTCAGATTCAGGATGTAGATCTGACCTATCATGCCGCAGAGCAACTCATGGAAGATAAGCGTTGTATCATCGCCCTTCCTACTAGGGATGAGCTACTTCATAGCACCAATACCCTTGTTGAGTTCTACGAGCTTTGTAATGATTTTGGTGAACCAATGGGGCGGATTCAGAAGATGCTGATCCGGGTTCACAACCTGCATGAAGACTATGACTTCTCCTATGTGCTAGCTCGTGAAGGGTACATCGTGAGTGCCTGGGCCAATGATAAGAATGATGATCATCGCCTAGATAGCCGAGCCTCACGTGACTACTACAAGCCTCCAGTAATGGAAGAAGCAGAGTGAGTGATCTTCCACTTCGTGTGGCTCTCCAGCAAACCTTACAAGGCCTAGCTGATCAAATTCCAGACTATGATCCTGAATATGACGCTGGCTTTGTGGGAGATGATACTCGTTATGAGCATCTTCATTGGATGATTGATCAGTGTTTGGTTCATTTGATGGAATGGCCCACTGATAAGATCAGTCGCTGGGTTGGCTTTATTCAGGGGGTCCAAGTGGCTCGTGGAGACATGGATAGTGATAAGGAACGGGATCGCACCCGACCACTCTTCCATAAGGCTTATGAGGCCATGGGTTTGAAAAAGCCCGAGACGATCAACCGTCTCGATGGCCATCAGACCATCGACGATCTGACCCAAGAAGACTGACTTTATTGAACTCTAGTTGTCCACTCTGCTACTAATAGAGTAACAACCCGGAGTTTCCATATGAGTAAAATGCTCCAACTAACGAGTAATAGTTGGTTGATTCGTGCCACATCTGGTACATCAGGAATCTTGTTCAAAACCAACCCTGGCTATCTCTTCATGAGCCCAAGCAGCCGTATAGAGTTCGAGGATCTGGATGCGGTTAAGAAGAAGTTTGGCAAGCTAGAACTTGAGCAGCGACAGGATGAAGACGAGGTAAGCCAGATTCACGGTTATCCAGTGAAGCATGAGCATATCGTTATACAATCCGAAGATCCACCCCTTTACACTACGGGTGGCAAGGTTACCTTCGCTGCTGGTTATTGGGGTCTCAAGTTCCCCAACGGTTGGGCAACAGCCTTCTGCCCTAAGCAGAAGACCACGCAGGAATACGAGTCATGTGGCCCCTTCCGTAGCAAGCTAGAATTGAACAATCACATCAGTTCACTAGTTACTCAGGAAAACCTCAAAGCGAGCACTGGTCAGTGAGTCAAGTAAAGCGTTTCATAGATAGGGTCCGCCAGCAATCCAGGGCTCAATCAAAGCAGTTTGTTATGACAATGGATGAAGCCCAGGATCTAGCTAATGACCTGGCTTTGCTCCTATTGAGGGAGAACGACCTCCTCAAAGAGATCAGTGAACTCAAGAGTGCTAATCAGGTGACTGAGGTCGTAATTAGTGGAGGTGGCTTCAAGTGAAAATCGATTTCTGCTCTGATCTACATGTAGATGCTTGGCTCCATGAAACCAAACTCCATAACCCTGAGGAGCGGATGTGGCTAGGTGAACCCTATAAGTCTACCTTCGTTCACATTGATTGGGAATTCTACAAGAACCCTGATAGTAGGATTCTGGTGATCGCTGGTGATACATCGAATACCATGACCACAACCGCGGCCGTTCTTGAGGTCGCTGCTCAATCCTATGAATATGTGGTAGTCATTGATGGGAATCATGAGCATTATGATAGCGGGGTAAGTGTCGAGAAGGGGAAGGATCTCCTTAGGCAATTGACATCACATCTACCTAATGTGTGGCACCTTGATGGTGAGACTGGTCTGGTAGTTGATGATGTGGCCTTCTTTGGTGTTACTGGCTGGTATGATTGGAAGTGCTTTGAAGACCGAAGCATAAGCGAGATCATAGCCCGTGTGACTTGGAAGCAATACAGCAATGATTCTCGCTATCCAAAGTTCGATTGTGGATCACCAGAATTCCTAGCTATGGTCCAAGCAGTCAACCTGGCTGAGCAAGTCAGACAGGCCAATGAAGATGATGCTATTGCCCACATAGTCCTGACCACCCATATGAGCCCCAGAGGTGATATCATGGAATGGCGGGATAATGACGCAATTTGGAACGCACTCACCCCTAGCTATGTGAATAGCGGTTTGAAGTCGGTTCTAGATCAGAACTCAAATGGTAAGATCAGCCACTGGATTTATGGCCATACCCACAAGCGTCAGATGGTTCAAAAGGATGGGATCATCTATGCCAACAATGCTCGTGGCTATCCGAGAGAGAATCCACCCTTTACCTTGACCCAAATTGAGGTTGGCGCTAAGTAGAGTATATGAACTACCAGGGATTCAACCCTCCGTTCATACCCTGACCCCGGCGAATAAGCGCTGGGGCCTTGGTATGTGGAGGATAACATGCGAAACAGGTCTTGGCGCCGCGCTCAGAGGGAGCGCGTTATCGCCCGCACTCGTCGTTGGATGAAGGATAACGGCTGGTTCACTGAGCCCTTTACACGCTGGTCAGATTCAGAGTGTGAAGAAGTGGTTCGTAAGAACGCCATTACTCCTCATCCTTGCTCAGGCCATTGTTGCGGCAATCCGCGTAAATGGTTTGGCCAAGCTACTAGACAGGAAGTTATCGCTGATCTCAAACAGCGTGATGACTACTAGGTCTTCTCACCAAGTCGATAACCATAGAGCTTGAGGAAGTCATACTCCTTACGGAGGGCTTCCTCAACACTTGGTGTAACTAGCCAGCTGATATCCTCGTTCAAGCTCGCCAACTCTCGGGCTGTTGAGCTGCTGACATGTAGGTACTTCTCCTGGCAGATGAAGTGCGTGAAGATCACGTTACTGTCAATGTGCCCAGCCGCACCCGCGAGAGTGAACTCATCATTGAAATCACCAGCCTGACGCAAGCCACGCACGATATGAGTGGCGCCGATCTGGTGAGCATACTTGATGATACTGATACCATGATAATGGCCAACAAGTAGACGACCATGTGATACCGCCTGGGCCAGGATAGGGTTCTCCCATTCCTCAATAGCCTGCTTGATGAGGAATAACCGGCTATCGATGGTGAAGAACCCCTTCTTCGCAGCATTCTGTCCGATAGCCACGTGGGTTGTTTCGAAGGTCTGAACCGCCTTACTCAGAATATCCAGATGGCCACGAGTGAGTGGATCAAAGGATCCAGCATATAGGCCGATTGTGCTCATCTGTAGAACCCCTTCAAATACTCAATGATATTCCGCATCTTCATTTGAGCCGATTCAATCACGCCATCATTGTGGATGATAAAATGGCTTTTGACTAGACGATCAGCCTCACTGATCTGGCGATCCATGAGGAGTTCCATCTTCTCACGAGTCATACCAGGTCTCCCCATGACTCGCTCTTCACGAATCTCTCTTGGGCACTGGATAGCAATCACGAAATCACAATGCTTGTTCCAGCCCATCTCAAACAGGGTTGGAGCATCAATGACCAGGAAAGGATCATAGGGCCGCATTAGCCTACCCTTGAGATCAAACTCCAAATTGATCATCATCTCCTCCTCTACTCGTGGAAGGAGATTGGGGAACTTCACAATGTGTTGAGCGACCATCTGTCGGGTCACTGGTGCTTCTAATCCGATTTGTGATCCGATGTGATCAGCGATCTGGCTATTCTCATATAATGAGTGGACCGCAGCATCGACATCATATACTGGAATACCAAGATCATTGATAACCTGAACCAGGGTGCTCTTACCAGCACCCATACCGCCTGTCAGACCAATGATACGTTTATGCTCATTCATAGGCCTGGCCTAACACAGGTCATCAGCCTGTCAAGTTTGCTAAATATCTGCGTGTTTAACGGAGGTTGGTTATGTCGCGTCCCAAGCCCAAAGTCATCTTGGATTACACTGATCCTAAGACATACAAGGCAGAGCAGATCCTAGAGGCTGAGGCTATCTATGCTGTTTTCTATGATGGCAAGCCAATCAATCTCCGATCGATCAACAGCCTCCTCAATTATCCGGCTGCCAAATACAAGAAGGTCAGCTTCAGTAACCCTGGCCATGCCTTCAATCTAGCCGAGAAGCTCAACAAGCTGTTCAAGACTGATAAATTCAAGGTCTATGAACTGACTGGGGGCAAGCCGATTACAGAGTGAGCATTCACCAATCACTTGTGAACGCTATACGTCAGGCACATACGGCTAAACCTGCGCCTGCCTCTACCAACATTACTACGATGACTGATCATGAGCTCATTCGTATGATGTTTACGAATCTCAGAACTGGTGATGGCACCTATAGGGGATTACAATTGAGTCAGGGTGGGCTGGCTATTATGGAATCTTTCTTTCGTTCCTACCCTGTTGTGTTCCCTGATCAGCAGACCTTCTCATCTCGTCATATCCTGTATTTGGATAGAATGTGTTCCATGCCTTGGAGCGCATCAGCCTTTCTTCCGATCACCATAACCTTCTTCGAACCTGACCTGGCCATGCGCGCCAAATTAGTCGGCGATCTCGACGTGCTTCTCACAGCATTCACCAATTAACCAGAAAAACTTGCCCTTTGGGCCGTTTCTTTTATTGCGAACTCCAGGAGGGCACGCTATCCAACCCTTAGCGCGGGGGCCACCTAAACGGAGGCCACAGCGTAGCAAATCAGGAAAGCATCTGGCTTCCACAAAGTTGGTTGACAGGCACTCAACTGGTGTTACGTTGGCTAAGGTTTAGGTTAAACCGTTAGGCCATTTAGAAGGAGCAAATATGTCAAAGGCGAAGGGTAACAATCGTATCGACACTCTGACGGTGAAGCCGTCGGATGCGGCGATCGCGATCAAGCATATGATTGGCGTGAACCTCGAGAACGCTAAGCGCGGCAAGAAGCGGCGCGGTCTGTTTATTTGGGGTGCTCCTGGCATCGCCAAGTCGAGCGTGGTCGAGCAGGTGTGTGACGAGCTGAACTTCAAGCTCATCGATATCCGACTCACCCAGATGGAGCCGACCGACCTTCGTGGTATTCCGGTTCCCTTCCAGTCCAAGGACGGCGACAACAAGGCTTACGTTCAGTGGGCGGTTCCCGATCTGCTGCCGAAGCGCGATGCTGGCGAGCGTATCTGTAACCTGAAGGACGAGTTGAGCGGCCATACTTACGATGGTGCGGTCATCCTGCTCGACGAGCTGCCCAACGCGGCTCCTTCGGTTCAGGCCGGTTCCTACCAGCTGGTGCTCGACGGTGCGCTGGGCGAATACATCGTGCCTGACAACGTGGTGGTTATCGCTGCTGGTAACCGCGAGACGGACAAGGGCGCTACGTTCAAGATGCCCACGCCGCTCCAGAATCGTTTCACGCATATCGAGATGCGCGTCGACTTCGAGGACTTCCAGACTTACGCTCTGGGCTCCTCGTTCCACTCGGCTGTGGTCGGCTACCTCTCGGCGTTCAAGCACGAACTGTTCCAGTTCGAGGCGACCAGCGCTTCGCGTGGCTTCCCCACTCCGCGTTCCTGGGAAAGCGTCAGCGATATCCTGCGCGGCGATCCCAACATTCCGGAAATGGTCCAGATGGCCCTGATCGCTGGTGCGGTCGGCGACGGCATTGCGGTCAAGTTCCTGGAATACCGCAAGAACGCGGCGAACCTGCCGGCGGCGAGCGATGTGCTCGAGGGTAAGGTCACTGAGCTGAAGAAGGGTGCGGATATCAGCCTCATGTATGCGCTGACGACCTCGCTCTGCTACGAGCTGAAGGACCGCTTCGATGCCCAGAATCAGAAGGGCGCCAAGCCCGAAGACAAGAAGAAGTTCAACACCAACGTGGACAACTTCCTGGGCTTCATGATGAAGAACTTCCAGTCGGAAATGGTCATCATGGGCTCGCGCACGGCGCTGGCGATCTTCCGGATCACCTTCGACCCGAACGGCATGAAGAATTGGGACGAGTTCTCGGACAAGTATCAGGACCTGATTCTCCAGGCTTGATCCCAGGCTCCCGTGGCCTAACGGGGAAGGGGCGGTGCGGTAACGTGCCGCCCCTTCAATATCGAGGAGTTACTGATGATCGATCGACAGGTGGGTGATGTCCTCTACCGCTGTAAGGTTAGGCCCTATGACCATCAGGGCCAGGAAGCCTATTCAATGGTGGCGTATGAGCAGGATCCTCGATGGGGCCGTATCATGCGCGATTTGCGAGAGGATGAAGTCAAGGGTGAATTGGTTCACTATTTTGATGGTTATGGTGAACCTCTAAACCTCAAGCAATCCGATGGCTCCTCTATCCCCGTAACGCCTATCAAGGTGCGCCTTATGTATGAACCCTATGAGGGCGAACCAAAACTCATCAAGTAGCCATAGCTGTCACCTAATATCTTGACAGTTGGCATGGCTCAGCTATACTGAGCAGACAAGCAATAAGGAAGGATCTCATGGCAGCGAATATGTCCGATCCGGTAGTTCAGGCGATTGTGGCGGCGCGTGTTTCGCTCCTCTTCAACCAGCCGTTCTTCGGTAACCTCGCAACCCGAATGGAGCTCGTCGACGCCACTAAGTGGTGTAAGACCGCAGCTACCGATGGTCGCAAGCTCTATTACAATCGCGAGTTCATCAAGTCGCTAACGCCGGATGAGCTCCTGTTCCTTATCGGTCATGAAGTGCTCCATTGCGTTTATGACCACTTGGGTCGTAAGGGCTCACGTGAGCACAAGCTCTGGAACATGGCCAACGACTATATCGTCAACTACACCCTGCTCAAGGAAAAGCTGGGCGACATGCCCAAGGGCGGCCTCTACGATGATCGCTATACTGACGAGATGACCTCGGAAGAGGTCTACCGTCTGCTGGAGCAGAACCAGACCAAGTTCCAGATGACCCTGGATGAGCACCTCGAAATGGATGGCTCGGACGGTGATGACGACGGCGACGGCAATGGTGGCGGTAACCAGGTCACTGTTACGGTTCAGGGCGGCCCCGATGGTCCCCCGAAGCTGACCGAAGAGGACAAGCAAAAGATCCGCAATGAGATCAAGGCGGCTGTCATCAACGCGGCGCAGGCGGTGGGTGCTGGTAAGGTCCCCGCTGGTGTGAAGCGCCTCATTGATGCTTTCACCAATCCGGTCATGGACTGGCGCACCCTGCTGGAAATGCATATCCAGTCGAGCATCAAGGATGACTATACGTTCGCGCGCCCGAGCAAGCGTTCGTGGGGCTTCGGTGGTGGTGCCTCGGTTATCCTTCCGGGCCAGAACTTCAAGGACACTGTCGACGTGGCGGTGTGTATCGATACCTCGGGTTCGATGACGGACGAGATGCTCAGGGACTTCCTCTCGGAGACCAAGGGTATCATGGAGACCTTCGACGAGTTCAAGCTCACGCTTTGGACCTTCGATACGCAGGTCTACAATCCTGCGGTGTTTACGCCCAATAACATTGACGAGATCCTGAATTACGAGCCTGCTGGTGGTGGCGGCACGATGTTTGAGTGTAATTGGGAGTTCATGCGCGATCCTGCCGGTGCTGGTTTCGGTGATGTCGAGGGTATCGGTGATTCCATCGAACCCAAGAAGTTCGTGATGTTTACGGATGGTTATCCGTGCGGCACGTGGGGCGAAGAGGACTATTGCGATACCCTCTTCGTGGTTCACGGCAATACTAACATCGTTGCTCCGTTCGGTATGACTGCGTATTATGTTAAGGAGGATGAGCGAAAGGCCGCTTAACGCGACCCTCTAAAATCCTGTTCCCATATAGTAACTACATTGAAGCCCTGCTCCCTGAGCAGGGCTTCTCTGCTGACAGTGGCCTCATATAGTTCACTCATGGTGCGATGGGCCTGTTGGTTGACCATACTACTAGGATAGCAGCGTGGATTACCGTGCCAGTAGTCACCCCAGAACTCATAGACCGTATTGGTATCCGGGTCCAAGGCATCAACCTTAATCCGCCTCTCACCTAACTGAATCCACTGCTCTCGTTGATTCTCAGGAATAGCTAGGCCATCCAACCACTTGTCAGCGATGCGACTCCGTTGGTATTGAATTTCGAGTGCGGCAGGGCATGGTACGCCATAGCGTTCCATGTTGGTATCAGTTCTTTTTGATACAATCGATTGATCAAACATGGGATTGTCCACTCCATGCTTCTTCCGAAAGGCTTCATTTGCTTTCTCGAGGATATCAGGATTGCTGAAGCCCAGACCCCGGTCCTTATCAATCATACGATCACTAGCAGCCTGACGCATACCTTGGGAGACTTCAGAAAACTCTTCACGTTCGTGGATTACCGCAAAGACATTAGTAGCACCATATTTCTCTAGATTCGTCTGATAACGACGTTCTTTGACCGCAGGACAGCTTAGGTGGCTCTTCGCGCAGGTCCATTTCCCCTTGGGTAGCTTTCTGGATGGTGAGCGGAAATGAATAGCGGTTTGGCCACAGCCATATTGACAGAGAATCATAGATTGCTCCAATAAGTAGATAGTGGGACAGCCTGGTTGCTCCAAGCTGGGTTGTTTGAGGGGTCGGATCCTCGAACTTACCACACCTATTTATTGGCCTTGACATCTTCCTGCTAATCATAAAAGATACTGAAGATGGGAGGACCAGATATGAAATTATTCATTGGTGCGATTGCTTTGTTAGTATCAGGAACAGCCTTAGCCCAAACTGATGAACTTACTGCTGATCGCCTTCAGGCATTACATGAGAAAGCCACAGCTTGTAGCCAGACTGAGGCTATTAAAATGGCTAATGCTACCTCTGAGAACGGGGAAACAATCACAAAGGTAGCATTGGGTCGGTGTAATGAGGAATGGGGATCAATCTTTCAGGCTTTTGAAGCGAAAGGTCTGAAATCAGGGCTTTCGAAAGAGCAAGCTGATAATATAGCATTAGAGTGGACTAACAAAATGAAGGCTATAAGCGAAGCATCTATCTTAGATGCTGTAATGACAGCTCGAACCAAATGAAGACGAGCGGAAGGCCGCGTAAGTTGGTGGGGAGGGGTGGATCCACCCCTCCCCAATAGATCGAGAAATCCATGTATCGTTTCACGGCGACTAGGATCTGCCAGCCCAACGACATTGACGCCACCGTTCGAGATTTGGTTCAAAAGAACCAACCTAGGCCGGATGATGCGAAGTTCAAGCCTCCAGTCAATTTGATCAATGTCGCCTTAGCCACCATATCGTCTGGATCACTGGCTGGGACTGTCATTGTCACCTGTATCCTTGGAGATCAATGATACACAAGCCAACCCTCATCAAGGTGCTCAAGATCCTCAAGGAATTCTCACCTGAGGACCCTACTACGACGCAAAGGCTTATAGAGCATGTCGTAGCTAATGCCACGAAGCGTGATGAGTCACTAGACCCTCAGAAGCTGTTGGCCGGAGCAGGTATCCTCTAACATTTGATCAACCAACGCCGTTATCTCGGCGCTATGGTTCAATATAGACTCTGGTTAGCTGGCCTTTGTAGACTGGCCATATGACTTATCCAGAGAGCCTAGTCTTTACCGATTTTGAGATCCCCAGAGACCAACTATTTCGCCATCTTCCGCAAGGTCCAATGAATCCAACTTGGACCAGGGTATTGTTCAGTATTCCTAATGGGTGGGATGCGAGCCAGGCGGTTAAGGATTGGATGATCAGCAATACACCTGGCCAATGGCAGGCGTATGTCTACCAAAACCCTAAGGGTAAAGCTGATGATCATATCATGGTGGTGAGATTCCAGGATAAGAATGACGCTCTAATGTTCAAGCTACGTGGAGGTCATCAGGCTTGGGAAGGTGCCTAAGAATATTGATGATAGGTCAGCCTTAGTTGTAAGCCAATTGAGCAACTAAGGAGAATTACTACATGGCACTGGTTCCAATGGTCGTTGAGCAGACTGCTCGTGGTGAACGCAGCTACGACATCTACTCTCGGCTTCTCAAGGAGCGGATCGTCTTCCTCAATGGCGAGGTTGAAGATCATATGGCTCAATTGGTTTGCGCTCAGTTGTTGTTCCTTGAGGCTGAGGATCCTGAGAAGGATATCTACCTCTACATCAACTCACCAGGCGGTGCGGTCACCGCTGGTCTGGCGATCTATGATACGATTCAGTTCATCAAGCCAGACGTCGCCACGTTAGTAATGGGTCAGGCGTGCTCAATGGGTAGCTTCTTGGCTCAGGCTGGTGCCAAGGGTAAGCGTTTCGTTCTGCCACGCTCACGCACGATGATCCATCGGGTAAGCTCAGGAACTCCTGGAACTCGTGGATCAGTTCACGTTCAGGAACTCCAGTTTGAGGATGCCAAGCGGTCCTATGAGGAGAGCATTCGAGTAAATGAGATTCTGACCAGTCTGTATGCCGAGAATAACACCGCTGGTAAGACCTACGAAGAGCTCTTTGAGGCTATGAAGTTTGATACCTTCCTTTCGGCACAGGAAGCTGTTGATTATGGATTGGCTGACCGTGTGATTGCTTCGCGCGCTGACGTTTAAGCCAAGTTGATAAATGGAGTGGGGGACCTGGCCCCACTCCATTGCTTCAGATCGATCCTATCTGGAGCCAACTTGTGACTTACCAGTTTCCCCATATTACTCATCTGAACCAGGTCCTCAATGCGATCGAGGGTCGTGAAGAGTTTGTGATCCGTGTCAATGACGACCATGATTACACTGTAGTCAATTACGCGGTAAACTTCGAAGATACCTTTCCACCCGTAACTGACGAGCGAACGGCGATCCTCAGAGAATGTCGAGGTATCACGTTCCGCACTTCAACGGGGGAGATCCTATCACGCAAGTATCACAAATTCTTCAACTTAGGTGAACGGCCTGAAACCCTGCCAGCCAATATCGACTGGTCAGTGCCTTATCGTAAGTTCGAGAAACTCGATGGTTCGATGATCACACCGCTCCTGATCAATAGCGAGATCCGCTGGTGTACCAAGATGGGCCTCACTGATGTAGCAAGGCCTGTTGATGAATTCACCAGGGATAAGATCCACTATCACGAGTTCGCGAAATATTGGATAGGTCAGAACCACACTCCTATCTTTGAATGGTGCTCACGTCAGCAGCGGATTGTCATTGATTACCCCATAGATACTCTGGTCCTGACTGCTATTCGTGCGAATGTTTCTGGATCCTATATGCTCTATGACGAGATGCGTGAGGAAGCTCAGACCTATGGTATTCCACTAGTCAAGGCTGGCCCTGAGATCACAGGATTTGATGAAGAAGCCGTTGAGGAGATCCGTGCCCTTGAAGGTCGCGAAGGCGATGTATGGCGGAATAGTGACGGCCATATGCTCAAACTTAAGGGCGAGCACTACTGTCTGATTCACAAGACTCTGGAACACCTCAACTATGAGAAGGATGTCATCCGCCTCATTCTCGATGAGAAGCTCGATGATGCGAAGCCCTTCCTGCCTGCCGATCTAGTGAGTAAGTCTGACGATTTTGCCAAGGCTATTTTCACTGGGTTGAAGAAGCGAGCATCTGATCTCTACTGGGAGGTTCAGGCTGATTTTGATAACCTCAACGGTAGCAAGAAGCAGTTCGCTGAAAAGGTAAAGACTCGTCCAGATGCTCGTTTTCTCTTCTGGGCCTGGGATCACCTTGAGGATGGCGAGAATGGCGTTTATGAGATGTTGGTTCAAGCGGTTAGGGACAATCTAGGATCTCAGACTAAGGTGAATAACTTCCGTTGGGTCTGGGACGGAGCAGATTGGTCGGATTATCGTAAGACATCTGCGGAGGAGTGACACTTGCCTCGGGTCGTGTTAAGATGGCACGACCCATAAATACGGGGTGAACATTCTGCGATCAACCAACCAACAGACGGTGCTGGCCAAGGGCTTCCCCATCGTGCTTGAGGTTACACACCTTAAGCAGACAGACGTTGATATGCTCTACAGCCTGATCGAGATCTGGTTGCGTAAGAACTGCCGAAGCTCTTGGAATCTAGAGGAAATCCAGGTCACCAAAGAGCGACCTCACACTTACATCAGGTTGGTGTTTCAGGATCCTAGAGAAGCTGTTTATTACAAGCTCAGCCCATCCTTCTTACATCACAAGCCTGCCTTACCATTATTCATGCGTTCCTATGCTTTGACTTAATAGTGCTCTCAAGGCTTGACACTATCCGAGAACCTGCTAGTTGGTTTACTGGCTATGGAGCAGAATTGCTTATTGGCACAGATCGGAAAGGGTGTAGTGACCCCCTAAAAGGCTCGGAGCAGAGCCACCGGCGTAATTGTTTACCTTTTCTGAATGAGTCCCCCTGGGAGATCGAACGTGTCAAAGTTTCGCATTGTGATGGATATGGATTTTACTAACCTGGTGGCTGAACCACTTGGTAGTGAACCATCGGACCTGGAAGTGGTTCGAGATTCCTTCCAAAGCATGGTTCTAAAGTCAGCAAGAGCTGATGCTGCCCGAGAACTTCACCGGGTGCGACGAGATCAGGAGATTGATCTCGATGTCAAATCAATCCGCATGGCGGAGCAGATTCGCAAAATTATGGCTACTTTGATGGCCGAGGCAAATATCAAGGTCGAATCGATCGCCGAGGATACGCCGATTCAGACTAGACTGCCCTTCGAAGAGCAGTATGATCAGGCATCAATCGCCGCCTAATTAGTTGACGATTCGGGTTATCCTGTCCATACGGATGGGATGACCCAAGTCACCTGGATTCTCGATGACAGCAGACTTCTAGAACGCCTGTCGACCTATGGCCCTGGCATGGTAGCCACCCTAGGTGATCTTGGAATACCTTATCATCTTTGTGAACGGTTTGAGAATGGCACATTCTCAAACGTGGAAGTGGCTCCTGAGTCTGCCGTAGTTGTCTACGGATCGCATGAATTCATCCGCGCCATAAACCCAAAGGGTCAGTTTCAACCCGGTGCTCTCGGTCTGAACGAGAAGACACGCGCTTCAGCCTATATGAGCAATCTGCCTCTTGAGTGGTTCCTCAATCGGGATGGCATTTTCATGACTTGGGCGATGTTTAAGCGCCGTGCCAAGGAACTCTTCTACATCTATGACTGTGACACCCTGTTTATCCGTCCTGATAGCGGGTTCAAGGTCTTCGCAGGTCAAACCGTGAAGTTTGGCACTCTAACTGATGACCTAAACAGTCTGGATCAACTCAGCGGGGTTATGGATGAGACTATGATCCTAGTGAATACCACCCAGAACCTGTTGGGTGAATTCCGTTTTGTGATCGCAGACCGTAAGGTTGTCACTGGTTCTGAATACCGTTGGGATAACAAACTCGATATTCGTCGGGATTGGCCAGCTGAATGTGAAGCTCTTGCCCGTAAGGTTGCCGAGCATGAATGGCAGGTTGATATTGCCTACACCTGTGATGTAGCACTTCTGGAGGATGGGCCTAAGCTAGTTGAGCTGAATAGCTTCTCCTGTGCGGGCCTTTATGCTTGCGATTTATCCAAAGTAGTCCAGAGTGTAAGTCAGGCAGCCATTAGGGAGTTCCTAGGAGATGATGTGGATCTATCGGAAGATCGATAATGATTCAACTCAAATCACCTTTCTGAAATGGCGAGACATTCACCATCTATTCCGTAAATACGCGGCCAGTTTCGTAATTCCTGAAGCTCACGCGGTTTGGTTGCCCAATCCTTGTAAGCGCACTATCGATTGTGTGGTGGGTTCGGCCAATGGAGTGTCTCTGCGAGCATGGTTCAAAGACCATGGCCGAGGCCGCTTCAAAGTTGAATTCACAAAGCCACCAGGTGACGACTGCCTAGTTTTCACCGCTGACATGACAGTTCAATTCAGCGATAAGAAGACAGCTATGTTGGCCAAATTGACTTGGGGTGGCCGATGATCTTTCGGCAGAGAACCAGTAGGTCAGGTGGAGGAGACAATCCCCTCAACCATGGCGTCTACTATCACTACTACAGAGCTGGTTCCTTCTGGGATAGATTCAAACCTTATAGGGCCGAAGTCATTCTTCGCAATCTAACCTATGAATCAATCGGAGCATGGCAGGATACCAAGGGTAGGAGGATAGTCCTAGCCAACAATCCATGGCGACACAAAGGCCAGCATGTTTGGTCCTGGTTGGAGGAGATGGTCCAAACCGGTAAGGTCAAGATGACTGTAGGTCATGAGTTTTCTGTTGAGGGCCGTCTGATAGAAGCCAAAAGAGGTCAGCTTCCAGATGAGGAGAAGCCATGGATCCGAGTAAGGTTCTCTGATAAAGGCATGGCTGCTCTTTTCAAACTAACCTTTGGTGGCCGCTGATGTGGAAATATCGCATCAAGACCTCTGATACCGGATGGCACCAATCGCAAACCTTCAGAGCCCGGTTTCTCGAGCATTGGTGGGATCGTTTCAAACTTTGTCGTCACCAGTTCGTCTATGATTTGACTATTCCGGTTCCAATGTCTGCCAATGGCGAGGTATTATTCTCGTACCTTGAGATGGATGGCCATCGACCTTGGCAGTGGCTCTGGGACCATCCACGTGGCCGCATCGCACTGGTCATTGATGTTGTTGAGCATACCACCTCCGCCTCAATAAGGAGAGCGGCTGGCATCGATCCACCAAGTCGAGTAATGATAACGGTGGCATTCTCAGATAAGAAGTTAGCTTTGCTCTGGAAGTTGACTTGGGGTGGGAAAATGGTTGACGGAAGGAAGATGTCGCTTAGGCTGGCGATATGATTCAACTTCATAATAGCCAGACCAGAAACCTAGAGACATTCACACCAGGTGACCCCAAGAATGTCACCATGTATGTCTGTGGTCCGACTGTCTATGGGCCAGCGCACATTGGTAACGCTCGACCCGCCCTGGTGTTTGATCAACTCTTCCGATTGCTACGACATGTCTACGGTGAAACGCATGTCAGATACGCCAGGAATGTCACAGATATCGACGATAAGATCATCCAGGCCGCGAATCAGCAAGGCGTAGAAATCAGTGAGATCACCGAACCAGCACTTCAGACCTATCATGCTGATCTAGAAGCTCTGAACTGCCTTCCGCCTACTGTTGAGCCCAAGGCTACTGAATCTATTCAGGCCATACTGACACTCATCAAACGTCTTCAGGTCAATCACCATGCTTACGTTCGCCAAGGCGAGGTCTTCTTCCACGTTCCTAGCAATCCTCATCCAGGTCTGGCGAATCATACGGATCTAGATTCAGGCGGGCGAGTAGCCATCGATCCAAAGAAGAAAGACCCCAGGGACTTCGTGCTTTGGAAGCCATCCAAACCAGGTGAGCCTTGGTGGAATAGTCCTTGGGGTAAAGGCCGCCCTGGTTGGCATATTGAATGCTCGGCTATGATTGCCAAGGAGTTTCAGGAGCAGACCATCGACATTCATGGTGGTGGCCAGGATCTTCGCTTCCCCCATCATGAGGCGGAATGTGCGCAGACCCATTGTGCTATGGATAAACCATTGGCTCGTTACTGGCTCCACAATGGTCTCCTGACTGTTGATGGAGAGAAGATGAGCAAGAGTCGTGGTAATGTGATCCAGCTCTCTGAACTCTTCGAGAACTATCCAGCTGAGTCAGTGAGATACCTCTTTCTGCGAACGCACTATCGTAGCCCGATGGATTTCACCTGGGAGAAGTTGGAGCAATCACATAGGGCTCTATCTGGGCTCTATGATACCCTCTACGCGGCAGATGAGTTCAACTACCCCGAAGCTGTAAAACCTGATGATGCGTTCATGGAGGCCCTTTACGGGGATCTAAACACGCCTCTAGCCCTGAGCCGACTTCACAGCATCGCAGATAGCCTACATGATGGGCCCAATAGGGCTTTGGCTAAGGCTCAATTGATCACATGTGGCAAAATGCTAGGTCTCTTCTCGCATACACCTCACCAATGGCGAACCCTTGGTGTTGACAAAGATGCGGTCGAGGCGCTAATTGAAGCCCGAGGAGTGGCTAGATCTCAGAAGGATTATGCTGAGGCTGATAGGATCCGTCAGCAATTACTCAATATGGGGATCACGCTCGCCGATGGCGTTCACGGCACCGAATGGAGGAGGGCCTAATGGTCCATGATTTTATCACGTTCGGCGGTGTCCTGTTCTGGATCATCGTCAGCATCATCACCCTGGCTATTGCGGCCGAGATTAACAGTGAGAAGGTCGGCACAGCCGTAGTCACCCTAGTGGGAACTTTCGCGGCTATTATCGCATTTACTGATGTGAATACATCGGTGTGGCCCTCACTGGCAGCTCACCCCATGTATATCATTTATGGCTTCCTGTGCTATCTAGCCCTGGCTGTGATCTGGGCTACTATCAAATGGCGCGTCTTTTACCTTCCAAAGATCTTCGACGCCTATGATGAGTATCGCCGTTCATGGCTAGCTCAGAAGGGCCTCAAGGATATGCCAGCCGATCAGCAGACCCGAGATGCCTTTAGTAGCGCGGCTCGTAGCGCTGGAGTTGATGTTAGTTATACCCGCATGGTGCGTAACAACAAGGCTCGCATCACTACCTGGATGGTCTTCTGGTTCTTCTCGCTCATTGAGACGTTCCTGGGCGACTTCCTACAGCGAGTGTTTGCTTCACTCTATAAGGCAGTGGCGGGGCTGTTCCAGCGTATGTCGGATGGCATGGCCAGCAAATACAGTGAGCTCAATTGAGCTCACTAAGTCCTTGTAGCTCAGCTGGTAGAGCAGCAGACTCTAAATCTGCGGGTCCCGGGTTCGAACCCCGGCAGGGACGCCAACTTACGAGGTGCGGTATGGGTATCATTGACGATTCTGGTTCTACCAGTCAGGATATTGAGCTCAAGACGTATGATGATCACCTGCTTGATGAGCTCGAGCAGAGGATCAAAGCTGAACGAGCACGTCGTCATGAAGAGCGTCAGGTTACCTTTCCACTTGAATGGGAAGGATTCAGGCTCGGGACTAGCAAATCTGATAATGATCATGAGGCCATTGAGCTAAATCTCCCCGAGAAGTGCGCCAACTATTTTCGCTATGCTGGCTTGGAAGTCTTCTTCCGTGTCATTATCAGTGAAGATGGAACCGTAATGGCTAGTCACATCAACGAACCCCACACTGGTAACTGGATCGCTCTCGAGCGTCCTATCAGAATGAATTGCGCCTGATATGCTGAACCCCTTTGAAATCAATGGCCTGGTCTTCTGGAGTGAGGATGAGATTCGCCTTCGCGAAACCTTCCGTGATTACTTCGCCCGAACCCTTCAGGCGCACCTGCTGGCCCTCAATCCACAGTGGAAGTTCTTCTTCGTTGAAGCACCACTACTCACCCCGCGTGACCTCCTCAATGTCAATTACACGGCTGATGACATTTGGTTCCAAGCGGAGAAGATGGGCGATAGTGGAAGGCAACTAGCTCTCAGACCTGAAACCACCCCTGGTAGCTATGCCTACGCACAGTATCTGCTCAATAATCATACAGGCGTTCAACCGCCTTTCGTGGTCTGGCAAGCTGGTAAGAGCTTCCGCAGAGAGATCATTCAGCCTACCAAGCACATGCGACTTAAGGAGTTCTATCAGCAGGAGTTCCAAGCCATCTATACCGCCGATACTGGCTTGGATTACCAGGAAGCCATGCTGGAACCGATTCGCAAGATGATTGCGAGCATGATCCATCTTCCTACCCGACTGGTTGAATCGGATCGTTTGCCGACCTACTCACTTCGCACTATGGATGTGGAGGTTTGGAACGGCGACAAGTGGATGGAAGTCTGCTCAATCAGTAAGCGAACGGATTTCCCGGAGAAGCTGACCTTCCAGGCGAAGAAGGGCATCGTGGAGAAAGATGCGCTTGTGTTGGAAGTGGCGATTGGCCTGGATCGCTGCGTTTACAACTGGCAGCAGGCTCAGCGCGATGATATCGAGAGAACGCCTCCTGCTCTAGATCCTCCTGAATCAACTGAAGAGTGGTTCGAGGATGCCAAGTTGGTGACACCTACCTCTTGACATTCAGGTGAAAGGCTGTAGACGCGGATTATGAAGTTCGTAGTCTACAGCCGCGCCACAATGATGGCCGCCGCACCGCCTGACAAGTATTGGGCGATGATCAGCATCTGTGAGAAGGGTGACTTCCCAGAGGTGTATGAAAACGAGTTCATGGTTGGCAGGTTAAACCTCCAGTTCCACGATATCGATGCTTACCAGAATGGTGAGCCCGAGGAAGAGGATCGTATCCTCTTTGACGAGAACCATGCCAAGCGAATCTTGGATTTCGTGATTGCTCATCGTGAGATGGGTGTGAGCGTCATCTACATTCACTGTCTCATGGGTCGGTGTCGTAGTGCTGGAGTGGCTGCGGCTCTTGATAAGGCCCTTAACGGGGACGATAGAAAGTATTTCGGGCGTGGGCCTTATCAACCCAACATGCGCGTCTATCGTGGAGTTCTCGAGGAATGTCATGAGCGTGGTCTGATCTAATGACCACGCTCATGCGTTCTAAGGATCAACTCCCCTGCCGTAGAATCTACCGACCAGATCCCAACGTAATGTCCGATATACCTCGGTCTTCTGATCCCTATGTGAGCAAGGCATGGAATCGCGCTATTGCTCTTCCACATAGGGTCTATGGCCCTTGGTTTGTTGTGGATAAACCCAGCAACATCTATAACCGCATTGACATCGTGGAGACCCTTGTAGAGCAAGCAAGGGGTCATTGGTATTACTGCCTTCAAATCGATCAGACGCCGGAGGAGCATAAGCTCAAAGTCTATCGGTTCAGATATCACGTTTGCTTTCAAGAGCTCAATGATGCGTTGATCTTCAAATTGGGTTCTAATTTGACTTCGACGATGCCTTCGTAGTAAATACACAATATGAAGAAGGTCCTTACCCACCACTAGGCCCCTCGGGCGCCGCCACTCGCTGCCAAAGCGTATTCAATGTTTTGGTTCTAAGTGAGTGAGTTCAAATGCCCTATTACCCTACCCCAAATGATAATCATGTCGATATCTGGTTCGACGTTCTATCTGAGCCTGAAGCCGATGGTGCTCTGGGTGAGCCCAAACTCAACAGCCTCTATGAAGAAGATGAATTCCCCGATCTTGACTTCGCTGATAGTGTGAATTCCAAATACCCTGGCTGGTTCCTTGTGCGGATAACCGGCTTTATCGCAGCTACTTTCTCTGAAATGAAACCATGGCTTGATGAGAACGTCAAGTTCGGTGACTTTAAGAAGGTTGGTTGGGATAGTGGTTGTTCATCCAGCGTTGGTGTTATATTCGAGTCACCGAAGGATGCTATGATGTTTAAGTTGAGGTGGCGATGACTTATTGGACCTGGAGTGGCCATAAGGGCGATCTCCCCACCCTTCATGTTTTCGAATATGGTCTGATCAACCTCTGGGAGGATGGTCTAACTGTCGAGAAACATTGGATGGATGCTGATCCACCACATCTCAAACCCGAGGTTCTTGCCGATCTCAAGGAATGGGGTGGCGAATGGATTCCAGAAGGCCTTCAAATCCAATTCCCCAACGGAAATGAAGCAGGGGCTATGATGTGGAAGCTCAAATATACGAGCAAGAGTGGATGTACCAGTCCATCACCGGATGATGAAATCGATGTTGATGGTGTGATTATCCTAAAAGGCGAAGGGCTAGGTCTAAAATAACGCTTGACACATCCAGAATGTGCCATATGTTGAAGAGGTCCAATGTTGGACGTGATTAAAGGAGAAGGTTAATGCTTATCAATTCGTTCCTGTAGGAAGCCGCTACCCGCTACGAGGCGGATAACGACTATGAGGCTTTCGAAGCTGCCTCAAACAAGCTTCGCATCTACAGCATCATTCGCGGCGATCTGGAGATGACTCCAGGCAAGATGGCAAGCCAGGCTTGTCACGCGGCCAAGAATTGTGTGCTCCTCGCGAGCCGTCGCGATCCCGAACTCCTGCGTGTCTACCAGGGTCCGGACTTCATCGGCACCCAGATCATCCTCAAAGCCAAGAACGAAGCCGCTATCCAGCGCGCTTACGAGGAAGCCAAGGCGGCTGGTCTGATCACCTCGCTCATCATTGACAAGACTCATGTTATTCCGGGAACCGCGTTCGATGGCAACCCCATCGTGACGGCGCTTGGTATTGGGCCCTGTACGAAGGAGCAGGCTCACGCCATCACCAAGCGTTTCTCGGTGGTCGGCTGATGAAACCGGAATTTCAAACAGCCATGAAGGAAGCCACTCAGGCTTACCTAGGCGTGTGGCGCAAGCATAACGTCAACTTTGCCGCTCCTGTTACCCAAATGAAGGATCGGCTTTGGAGCGAAATGCTTCGCGCGGCATGGCCCGATTATACCACTGTCGATACCAAAGGAGGAAGTTACTCCGAAATGCGAAAGTGGTGTGATGGGCAATCCTCATCCTATTGGGTGAACGGTGGTGGTAACCGCTGGTATTTCGAACGCCGTGATATTGCGGCATTGTTCAAACTGACTTTTGGAGGAGTTCAAAATGACTAATTTCACTTTTTCGGATCGCGAAACCTGGCTTGCTTATCGTGCGGATTGGAAGGCGCGTTACAAAGCACAGAGCGAGAAGATTCGCGCACTCAAGCGCAAGATGGCATCCATGAAGGGTCAGGATACCTCTTCGGAGCAATCTAGCCTATATGTGCTTCGTCGCACAGCCAACGATATGATGGTGGAACTCATGGAGGCCAAGGAGTTCAAGAATGCTCAGCTGGCTGAGCGCCAGCAGGCCGCAGCATAAGGAGGTTCCAATGAGCGTTCACGGTATTCAGCCCAAATTCACCGATTATCAGGGCTACCAAGCGTGGCGTTCCGATTGGCGTGAGCTTTATGCTCACGCTGGTTCGGAGGTTCGCAAGAGTAAACATCAGATCAAAGCCCTTCAGAGAGAATTGGCTGCGGTTCAGACTAGCCTTATTCTAGACCGATCCAACGAGGAGAAGCTAGCCATTCTTGAGAACCTAAAGGCTCAACTATCCAAGATGGGTAAAGAGCATGGTTTCAAACGGGCCATCGCGCGCAAGCTCATGACGGCGTTGGATACCGCCAAGATCCGCTGGCAGCAGATTAAGGATATGAAACGCGGCATCCAGGAACAGGCCAAGGAGTTTCCCCTCGAAGTTGAATCCAAGAATATCGACTTCCACTTCAACAAGAAGTCGATTGAGTTTGACTTCGTTCCGGCCTGGGTGGTCAAGGCACGAGGGAAGACCTATTATGTGAGTCATATGGAATGTCTCGCGGGTTTCACCACCCGTGAGACCCCTGAGCACCCCAGCACTAAGGGTTCATTGAGAGTGAAGCGGGGCACCCTCAATATTGATGCTCAGGGCCATGCTAGCATCATTTGATGTATTGCTCACAACGGGTTTCAAGATGGTCGAGGAAGTCTTCGGGCTCCTCGACCCACCCGGCTGTTTTAACCGCATCCAGTTCAGCTTGCCATTGGATCTCTTTAACCAGAGCTATGTGATCCACAACTGGTAGATCCTTAGCCTTCGCAATATGCGAAGTTAAGAGACGATCCAGATGATCCTTACGAGCAGCCAATTCATCACTTTGCTTGAGCAAGTCGATTCGTTCGGAGAAGCTCTCGGCAAACCGGCTCTTATAATGGGGTAATGAACTAGCTATATCGTAACCAGTTCGGCAAAACGTCAGATCTGCCAATTTGGTTTTGAATGCTATGACTGAATCAACACGCTTTTGTTGCGTATGTGTGTAGGAGATAGTTGTAAATAGAGCTACAGCGCCAGCAGCGATGCCGGCAAATAAAAGAGCACGGCGCATAGGGGACCTCACCTAGTATGCCCCATTATGCGGTTAGATTGACTCTGGAGTCAATTACCAAGTAGACTGAGATATGAAAAAGATTCCCCTTCACTGCCTGGTTATTATGGTTGGACCTGCCAATGGTGGTAAAACCACCCTAGCAAACCAGAAGTTCCAACCATATGAAATCCTAAATGCTGAAGCTATCCGTTCTGACCTGGTTGGTGATTATCAGCGAATGGATATCAACGATAGTGTATTCAGGGAAATTCACCGACGAGCGATCCTGAAACTGGAAATGGGTGAGCGAGTAGTCATTGACGCCACCAATCTCAGGAAGAAAGACCGAATCAGCCTATCCGAGATAGGTTTAAAGGTTGGCGTGCCAATCTACTACATCATTTGTAACCGCCCGTTGGATGAAAAGCTCAAACTGGCAAAGCATTCCTGGAGAGCTAGTCCAGCTAACATCATTGGCAAACATGACCATGTGTTTCGTTCAAATGAACGTGATATCCTGAGAGGTGATGGTTTCGCTAACGTCATTGAGGCTGGGAAGGAAGACTTTCAGATCGTCGAGAAATTACCCAAGGGTGATATCAAGGAAGCCATTATGGAACGAGGATATCGTGGCCTTATGGTGGCTGGTGATATTCACGGCATGGTTGAGCCGCTCAAGAATGCCATTGAATGGGCTATAGCCAGGAACCTATTCTGTGTCTTCCTAGGTGATATCGTGGATTATGGTCCAAACCCCATCGAATGTGTGAACCTGGTTTATGACCAAGTCGTGCGAGGTCGTGGCATTATCATTATGGGTAATCATGAACGCAAGATTGAACGTTGGTTGGATCAGACCCGGCATGGTGATGTGAGGCTCAGGCTCAGTGAGGGAAACAAGGTAACCACACGTATCATCGAATCTATGCCCTTCGATCAAAGGCGGAAGTTTGAAGTGCGTTGGCATGCCTTAATGGGATTGGCTCGGCATCACTGGCTAGTGGGAAATACATTGTTTACCCATGGTGCTGCTGAACCTGAGATGTTTGATATTGATTCAGCTCGCCTAATTGGTAGATTCGAAACTATGGCACTCTTTGGTGAAGTCGATAACAACGCACCACAACGAGCTGATGGTTATCCAAATCGTGTCTATGAATGGGTGAACCGTATTCCTAATGGTAAACGAGTCATGGTTGGTCATGATATTCGCAGCACCATAAAGCCACTTGTGGTGAAAGGAAGTCTAGGCGGCGAAGCCTATTTCATGGATACTGGTTCGGGTAAAGGTGGGCGGCTCACTAGCGCGGATGTGATCTTCCAGGGTGATGATCTCGCGGTAAAAGCGTTTAAATATCATTGAGTTACGTGAAAATCACAAAATCCAAATAGATTGGTTGACGGATCAGTTGTCTGGCCAGTATAAGTAAAGACGTAGGGGTTACTAAATATCGCGAGAACGATTGGTGACCCATGTCTGATACCTTAATCCTAAACGCAGATGGCTTGCCCTTGAGCGTAGTGCCTTTGAGCACTCTCAACTGGCAGGCTGCTATCAAGCTTCAGTTCCTTGAGAACGCGGAAGTCCTGGCATTCTATGATGACTGGGAGGTCCACAGCCCCAGCACCACTATCAAGGTGCCTGCGGTTCTGTTGCTCCGTGAGTATGTCAAGGTTGCTCGTGGTGTGAAGTTCAGCAGGAACAACGTCTTGCTTCGTGACGACTACAAGTGTCAGTATTGTGGTCTGGATGCTAAGCACGACAGGAGCCTCCTGACTCTAGACCACGTTGTGCCTCGATTCCACGGCGGTAAGACCCGTTGGGAGAACGTCGTTGCGGCTTGTGGCAAGTGTAACCTCGAGAAGGCTCACTTCATGACGATGAAGCCCAAGTGTGGCACTCCGAAGCGGCCTGACTACTACCAGTTGGTAGCCAAGTCGCAGCAGATGCCCATTGAGGTTCCTCATGAGTCTTGGGCTCAGTTCACTGGTTGGAATCCTGACCTTGTGACTATCAAGCCCAAGCGCAGGAAGCGTCCTACCAGCTTCTAAGGGTTCTAGCGGCACTTAACTAAATATGGTTGGGTGCCGCTAGAATATTGAAGTTCTGGTGAGCCTCCAGTATTCTTCATAGATCGGCAAATTGACCATCTATGGAGATTACCATGTCAGAAGTAACCGCCCCACAGGAGGCTCCGCAGATCACTGTTATTGATCTACAGAATATCCTACAGGTGATTGACGTCGCAGCCAGCCGCGGAGCATTCCGTGGTAATGAACTCACGAGCGTCGGAAGCGTTCGTGATAAGTTGGCAGCATTCCTCGAATCAGTCGCTCCTAAGGAAGAAGCAACCGAAGAGCCAGCTGAAGAACCAGCGGCCGCTTAATCCATCTTTGGATAACTGGTTGATCTGACTAACCAAACAAGGAGAACTCATACTTATGAGCACATTCAAGAAGCATGTTGGGCGTATTAAGAATACTGATCGCCGTTGCGTTGTGATCTACATGCAGATTCCAGGTAATGAGGATAACGCGCTCATTGTCGATACTGATGCCCTACCAGACCGTTTTCATGATGCCCTAATGGATATCATTGATTCAACTGAAGGTCAGCAGACAGCGCATCTTCATACCTTGCTGTCACGGCGTATGCTTCCAGATTTGGGTCTGGATATGATGAACGCTCTCCACACATATGGTTTGCTCCGTTCGGTAGCTATTGACAATGTGGTTATGTATCCAGCGCCAAATGCGCCTTGCCCACTACGTACAATCGTTGATTTCATCAATAACGAGGAGGCTCCAGAGGATCAGAAAGTCAACCTGGATAACCGTATCCTAGAGAACCAGAAAGCAGACCAGGCACAGGGCCAGTTGGATGTCGCGACTAACATTCTGCGACAGGCTGAGGATCTCGAAGCCGAAGCTGCTAAGAAGCGTGAGCAGGCATATCGTCTAGTTCCAAGTCTTCGCCCACAGGTGACTCCTAGTCCTGAAGTAACCGAGGCATCGGAGACTGCTCAGGATTCCTCTACTGTTGAAGTGCCCCTAGAGGCCCCTACGGAGCCCGCACAGGACCAAAGCCTAATGGCGGCACCCTCGACACCCACCGAACCAGAATTGATCATTGATCCAACTCTGCCCGATGATGTCAAAGCTGCTCTCGAAGCTGCTCATATTCAGCTAACTGAAACAGCTCAAGTTATCATCAATGATACCGAGGGTAATCAGGTGGATTCCAGTGATGATGCGGTTCAGGCCTTCCTAGACCGGGTGGCTCATCGTGAGGATCTAGCTGATAAAGAACTTCAAGAGAGCTTGAAGCCCAAGAATCCAGTTGGTCGCCCTCGCAAGGATGGCCTACCAGCTGGAACAAAACCAGAGGCTGCTCCTAAGAAGCGTGGTCGACCACCTAAGGCTAAGAAGTGAAGCTAGAAGACATCCTAGAGCGCATCCACGCAGAACGACAAAGACAGGCAGATCTACCTGGATCTGAATGGGATGCCAGGAATACACCTGGTGAATGGGTAGCCATCGTTAGTCATTATGTCAGTGCCGAAGTTCGCCGCAACGGGTTGGTTCCAGATTCCATGGAATTTCAGGATAACTTGGTCAAAGCCGCGGCCGTAATCCTAGCAGCTTTGGAGAATGTTGAAACCATGAAGGGGCGTGGCGAACTTCAATAATGCGTTTCACTGCTCTGGTGTAATAGAATCCTGGTTAGTGTGTTACTAACCAGGATTTCTTTATGAGCAAATACGGATATGCCAAGGCTAAAAGAGCCAAGCAATACCAAGCCGGTGTCAATGTCTCTTACGGATACGCGCCAGTAGAAGATGACCGAGGGCCCTTCGGACCCGGTGTGGCCCAGGATATCTTTGATTGTCGAGTCTATGACGACTGTGAAACAGCGTATGATGATGGGCATGAGGTTTATCACGAGAACCTACATCCTACGGATCTCTTTGATCCAGAAGAAGGTCTACAGTCTTACCACTTTCAATACCAGCCTCATTTGGAACTAGAGACGCCTCGAGAACTAGAGAGTCGTCTACGTGATTCAATTCGGAAGTTTGAAAGATCATGGGATAAGATGGCAATTTACGCTCTCAAATGGCATTACCTCATGGAAGAACTTGAGGAAGATAGCCAGTTGAAGAAGCAATTCATGGATATCCAGTTGATGAGGAAGCTCAAGGGCAGCGATAGGGTATGACAGATAAACCATGGCGCACCTCTGAATCCATTGAAAGCCAATTAGCCAAAGCTCAAGAGCTCATTGTTCAACTAAATGAAAACTGCCGCGTCTATCGGTTGAAGATTGATGTGCTTGAAAAGCGCGTTGACAAGGCCGAAACCAAAGCAGACCATTTTGACATCATACTTGGGGCGGTTAAGGAAAATGAAGTGGTCAAAAGCGCCTGGGACAAATTCGTAATGACCCTAAGGATGACTGGCTATGACGGCACCAAATGATTGGAAGAAGCTCAATGAAGAGCTCGAGGAAGTCAAACGTGCGGAATATCATCGCGGTTACGAGAAAGCCGTAGAGGACTTCGGTTCAGCCAAGGTGAAGATCGCAGATGATCGGGCCCTTTTGGATCGAAAGATCAATACGTGGAATCACGCAATAAGCAAAGTTAGGGAAGCATGGGCCAAGCATACTGGGCAACCAGCCCAGTGGAAGGATCCAAGCAAGGACAAGTATCGCTACCAGGTGCTTTTTGGTAACAAACAGCTTGTCAAAGATAGTGTCTATCTCAACATGCCAGAGGATATGGAGCAGTTTGTCTATGCTCTCGAAGAGTGCGTGAAGATGGCCAATGACTTCCAGACGCTCCTGGATGCTTTTCAAAAGAATCCAGTTGTGAAAGCACAGTGGGATCGCCTGCTTGTGGCTATGAGGATGACAGAATGAGTGACATTGATGTTGTGGCCTTAGAGCAAGGCTTGGAAGAGAAGTTCCGTATGGAATATGCCAGTGCCTTGACTCAGATTAAGGAAGATAGAATCAAACTGGACCGACAGATGGAACAGTGGAAGTCTATCGTCGAGGTCATCAAGCAGACCCTCATGGATCAAGGTGAATACGCCGAAGGTGAGGATGGCCTTGTTGATGCTGATGCGGTTATGGATGCTTTGATTCATGAACTCCAAGAGCACTTCAAACTTAAGAAGCTTCTTGAGACGATCAATAGCAATGCCCTCCTAAAGAGCCAATGGGACAAGCTAGTAATGAGTATTAGGCTCACAGGTGGTGATCAGAATGACTAAGCCCTATAATTTTGGAGATCTGAATGAGGATTCCGAAATCACGCCTTTTGATAGTTTCAAGGGCGATCACATTGTTGCCACTTCTGAATCGGTATATCAGGATCTACAGAAGAAGGTATTTGAATCCTATCGTGCCAAATACCTTTCAACCAACGTGGTTACTACCTCCACACCAACACTTAGCACAATCTCTAAGACACAACCTTACACCTGGTCGATCAAGATTGATGACTTCTATCCTAGGGTTTACCAGACTAAACCCATGGTCAATAGGTCGGATTATGAAGTAGAAATAGTGATGCCAGATGACTCTATAGAGTGTATCACCCGAGAGGAATTGGTTAAATACATTGGCGAACGCAAGCTCATTCAAGAGAATGAAGTGGTTCGCACCATGTATGACCGCTTTCAAGTGGCGGCCAAACTCGCAGGGAGTGACGACGATGGCGACACAGGAGTTTGAGGATTCAATCGAACGTATCCTAGCTGAGCTGGAACCAGAGCATGTTCCAGCCGAATTCGTCCAAGGTGCTTGTATCACGGATAGTGACGATGAAGTTTACGTCATCAGTCGTGAAGAACTAGAAGAGATCATGCTTGATGAGGCGTCTCTGGAAGACCAGGGAATTAGTGAAATCGGCCTTATCCTGAACCTTCAAGAAGTGAAGGATACGATTCTTCACTTCTCTGAAATCATATTGAAGGATATAGCGCTCTGAGTGTATATTCTGGTTTGAGACTAAACACTCAAACCAGAATAACCATAGGAGTGTAGAATGACCCTTCAAAGCGACGTCATTGAGAATGACCGCTATATTCCAGTCCTAGACCACGGCTTTGTCGGTCTAGTTGACTACATGGGTAGCGATTCCGCTATCGTCAATGCTGCTCGGGTTTCTTACGGTAACGGCACAAAGAGCGTCCGTGAGGATCGAGGGCTTATCCGTTACTTGGTACGCCACAAGCATACCAGCCCCCTAGAAATGGTTGAGGTGAAGCTTCACCTCAAACTCCCCATTTTCGTTATGCGTCAGCTTGTGCGTCACCGCACGTCAAGCCTGAATGAGTATTCGGGTCGCTATTCAGTTCTTACTGATGAGTTCTATGTTCCTAATGTGGAGAACATCAAACCACAAAGCCTAACCAACAAGCAAGGCCGTGGTGGGGATCTAGATCTGGAAGATGCTGCTGAAGCTCACATGATGATTCACCAGGCTACCCAGGATGCCTATAATATCTATACCCAATTGCTTGGTGAGGTGAAGAATGACGAATTCTCGGAAGACTTCCAAGGTATTACTCGCGAGTTAGCTCGCACGGTCATGCCAGTAGCTGGTTATACTGAGCTCTACTGGAAGCAGAATCTCCACAATCTCTTTCACATGTTGAAGCTTCGTGAAGACTCACACGCCCAGTGGGAGATTCAGGAGTTCGCTCGTGCGATCTATAAGCTCATCCAGCCACTCTTCCCCGCTGCCTGTGAGGCATACGAGGATTACATCAGAGATGCCAAGACTCTCTCGGGTATGGAAGTGAACCTGCTTCAGGCTGTGATTGCCCGTTCGGATGAACTTGGAATCACCTTTGCTGAAGCCTTCCAAGGAACTGTAGAGGATTTCGCTTCTGATGCTGAGTTCTTAGATCATTTCCGGTTGAGCAAACGAGAGCTTGTTGAGTTTAAGACGACTTTTGGTTTGTAAGATTAAGAAGATACCCGGAACTTCCGGGTATCTTTTTAACAACCTATAGCCCACCAATAACAACCCAAACAAAGTTCGTCACCACTGTGTTTTGATACGGTGTAATACATATACGTATTCGTCAGCCTAGTAACCGCCACATAATTATCCTGATCACCGGCACCGCCCGCTTTGGCAGATGAAACAATTGGGCTACCACCACCAGCGATAGCCCTAGTGGGGAACGCGATGGGGAACGTACATACGATTGGATTACTCGTTGATGCGACATATCCAGCCTGGTATATAATGGTATGACCATCTGATGCGGGCAATTCAAAATATACGTTTGTGCCAGAGCTCGCCACTAATCCTTGTAAATTAGCTAGACCAGGTGGGCCTTGGATACCCTGGGGACCTTGGGGACCAGCGGGTCCTTGAGGTCCTGCTGGACCCTGAGGGCCAGTAGCACCAGTATCACCCTTGGGACCCTGAGCACCAGTGCTACCACTTGTGGGATCTGGCCCATTGAAGGCAATCTCACCAGTAGTTGGATCGATACTGATGTATCGACCTTCCTTAAGAGCAGCAATAGCCCTGGTATTGCTGAAATATAACTGATCACCTTCGCCAATCTGAGTAGTAGTTAGAGGAACATCCTGTGTTCCATCGAATGCCAATCCACCGTTCCTTGAACCAAACTTATGAGCTGTTTTCAACTTATCGGCGGTATCGGCCTCAGTAGCATGATCAGCATTAGCAACACTTCCAACTGCTGGCAAACTACTTGATGGAATCTTACCATCAGAACCTCGAACTACCAGAGTTCCAGGGGTTGGATCGACAGTAGGCGCGATTGGATTGCCATTATAGTAGATTAGAGCCTGGTTGTTAGCTATATCCAAGGAAAACAAAGGCATCCAAGCAGATCCAGTGTAGGATTTCAAAACTGGATCTGAACCTGAAGTATCCATCCAAAGCTGACTTGCCAAAGGTGTTTCAGGAGGTGTAGGAGCGGAAAAGTTCTCGGCGAGCCTTACAAAATTCTGTGCTGTTAGCTCACCATAATTGACGTAACCATAACCAGCCAATTTGAGTCCAGCAAGAATCTCTGTCTCGAAGTCGTTAATGATTGTCGCAATATCCCCATTGCTTTTATTAACGGTATAAGGCATTCTTACACCTCTCCTGGAGTAGCTGGCCAAACAACCAGACTTGGTTTTGCGAATGTAGAGGGTATATCACGAAGGGTTTTACGATATGCTCGCCATTCCTCCTTCGCATCATCGGATAACGCATTATCTGATGTTTGAGTCCAATCACTCTTAGTGAGTAGTTCGTCTCGTTTGTCGCGAATGTCGTTCCAGGTTTTTTCTGGAACCACAGGATCGGTTAATCCTAATTCAGCTACACCTAACAAGGTGATAACCTTACCTGCCGCTTGGCCGGCGAGCAGGTCTTCATGTAGTTTCTCAGAAATCGGAAATACATCATCAGGCATCGTTGAATGTACAGAATCAACGTAAAAACCACATGTGCTTGGGCTGTAAAAATACTGCATCTTAGAATCCTATTGCTATCCAGTTCAAATTACCGGTATTATCGGCAGCATTGTACGCATAACCATGAGTTGTTGTGACATTTGGATCGTAGGTCGCTGGCCAGTTATCCTGAGCATTATGACTTGCTCCGACAGGGACGCCAGAAACCACAAATGCCGGTTTGGTTGTGAATGAAACTGGGAAGGTGATACTTGTGTAGGCGTTAGCGCCAAAGAATTGAACTCCCCAACAAATGATGAAACCATTCGAGAACTTGACCCATTTAGAACCTTGGCTTGTAATACCACCACTGGCTGAGGCCGCGGCTGCCAAGATATCAGCATAATGATGACCATCAAGCAGATCGGCATCCAAACCAGAACCCGATCCATCCACAGTTTTGATCTTAGTCAACACATCTGCTGCCGTATAAGCTGATGTATTCAACTTGGCTCCAATGGCTGATGCCAAGCCTGCCGAGTCATTGTAATATGGAACTAAGCTGGCATTCGCACCACCAGCACCTGTGACATCCGATAAAACCAGTGTGACGTCACCAGTTCTATTATTGAAATGGGTAACAGCGGCACTAGATGGTGGAGGATCGTAAGAGATAACACCAGTGCTCGCGTTATAGGAGATGGCCCCAGTTGCGCTAATCGCTGAACGCGCCCTAGCTGTTGTGAAATACTGGTTGGTTCCTTCACCAATCTGGGTAGTAGTCAGAGGAACATCCTGCGTACCATTAAAGGGTAGGCCATTAACAGAGCCAAATGTGTGAGTGGTCGTTAAACTATTGGCCTTATCAACGCTATTCGTGGAGGGGAAGTCGATATTCGATGAATCGATCTTACCACTTGAATTGCGGATGACTACCTGACCAGCTTGTGCTGAACTACCACCACTTACTACAGGAGCCGCTCCTCTAAGGGTCCAAGCATCAAGTAGAACGTTACCTGAGGCGTCAATGTCAAAAAGGGTCTTCCATCTCTGATCAATAGTAGAAGCGGTTGTGCTAACGCATATCCGAAGTTGTTTGTTACCACCAGTGCTGGTAGGAAGTTGTAGCCAGAATTGACCTAGTAGTGGGTTGGTAGGTTCTGCGGTATCAGCGTTATTTTCAAGAGCCGTAACAAAGTTCTGAGCCATTTCATCGCTATAATTGGTATAGCCATAGCCAAGCAATTGAAGACCACCAATAACCTGCTTGGCGTAGTCTTCAATAATACTGATTGTTCCATCGGCTTTAGTAACTTTGAATGCCATATATCCTCCGAGAACCCCGATATTTAGTGCTTGGTAAACTACACACTTATGCCATCTGAATTCTGAGGGTGTAGACTACTTCAATGAGGCGATTCAGTGATTTTTGGATTGGGTTGAAGATCACATGAGTCAACAACATACCTTCACTAGTCTTCAGACCTAGTTCATCGAAGACGAAGGTATCATCACTATTAGTGCTTGTATCGAAGGCTTGCTGACCCGAGGGTTCATTGTAATCTAGGGTACAGGTCGTCACAATATCCGTGTAGGGTGTACCCAGTAGGTGCTTCACTTCAAAGAAGTTTGTAGTCGTGATGTTGGTGGCTATGACCTTCTCATACGTTGGATCATAGAGATCAGCCTTTGGATCAGTAGTATTGGTGGGGAAGTAGGTAATAGCACCTGTGCCACTTACCGCACTACCACCATTACCAAACGCCATAGAGTAAATGAACCCCTGGGCCTGGTTGACCAGACTATAACCAATAGCAAGGCTCATATTCTCGTAATGAATGGCATTTCGCTTATCCAAGAGCACCTGACCTGATTCCGGATCTCGGATCAAGACATGACCAGTCATCTTAGGTAGGATCTTATCCTTGAAATCTTCGCTCATGGCACCTCTACTCCCATTATGTGGGTATTTATTATCGGATATCACGCTGTCTGGATCCATC